>Ga0308168_1000890_pt1 | contig 31126 bp, 29 predicted proteins | sample PhyCR2_FD_202133 | JGI IMG/M metagenome (GOLD analysis project Ga0308168, IMG submission 202133) | Phyllosphere microbial communities from UC Gill Tract Community Farm, Albany, California, United States - DLSLRC.R2 | ecosystem: Host-associated > Plants > Phyllosphere > Unclassified | place: USA...
ACACCGACTTCGACCTGAATGCATCGCAACCGGTCGGTCTGGTCGTCGACGATATCGTGCAGGAGAGCCCGATGCTGAAGGGCTTCCCGGTCTTCGACACGGAACGGATCGAAGTCCTGCGCGGTCCACAGGGCACGCTGTTCGGCCGCAATTCGCCGGCCGGCGTCATCAAGTTCGATTCGGCGCGCCCGGTGTTCAAGACCGAAGGTTACTTGACCGTCGGTGCCGGCAACTACGGCGCCAAGAATGCCGAGGGCGTCTTCAACCTTCCGCTGGGCGAGACCGTCGCCGCGCGCGTATCGCTGCAGTCGCAGAACCGCGACGACCGGGTGCACAATCCGCGCCCGACGGGAACGCGTGACCTGGAAGGCTATCACGACAACGCCGGCCGCCTCCAGCTGCTGTTCCAGCCGAATAAGGCCTTCAGCGCGCTGCTGAACGTGCACGCCCGCGACCTCGACAACAACGCGACGCTGTTCCGCGCCAATATCATCAAGCAGGGCACCAGCGACCTGGTCGACGGATTCGACTACGATTCCTACCCGACCGACGGCGTGAACAAGCAGACCCTGCGCACCCACGGCGCCAACCTGCGCATGCGCTGGAATCTCGACCAGGTCACGCTGCACTCGATCACCGGCTACGAAACGGCCGAATTCTACAGCCGGGCGGACGTCGATGGCGGCTACGGCGCGGTGTACGCCCAGCCGACGGGGCCGGGCTACATTCCCTTCGTCGTCGAAACCGCCGACGTGCTCCCCAACCACCGGCAGTTGACCCAGGAATTCCGTGCCGAGTCGAACACGGCGGGTCCGCTGCAGTGGATCGGCGGGCTGTTCTTCTTCAATGAAGACATCCGCATCGACAGCATCAGCTTCGACTCACTCGCACCGGGCAACCCGCAAAATCCGTTCTACGCCACCCAAGACCAGTCGACCAAGTCGTGGGCCGCGTTCGGCTCGCTGAACTACACCGTCAGCGAGAAGCTCAAGCTGCGCGGCGGCCTGCGCTATACCCGGGACTCGAAGGACTTTTCCGCCAAGCGCGTCGAAGCCACCACGGCCGGTCCGTTCGTCATCAATAACGATTCCAGCAACGTCAGCTGGGACCTGAGCGGCACCTACGCGCTCGACAGGGACACCAACCTGTTCGGCCGCATCGCTACCGGCTACCGCGCACCGTCGATGCAGGGCCGCCTGAACGGCCTGGCAGACCGGCCATCGTTCGCGGGCGCCGAGAAAGCGCTGTCGTTCGAAGCCGGCATCAAGGAAGAACTCTTTGACCGCCGCGCACGCGTGTCGGCCAGCGTGTTTCAGTACCGGGTCAAGGACAAGCAGCTGACCGCGGGCAGCGGCGTGGTCAACATGAACCAGTTGATCAATGCCGACAAGGTGACCGGGCAGGGCGTCGAGCTCGACCTGCAGGCAGTGCTGAGCGATGCCCTGCGCATGACGGTCGGCGCGAGCTACAACGACACCGAGATCAAGGATGCTTCGCTGTTCGTCCAGCAGTGCGGCAACTTTGCGAATACCGGTGGACGCGCGGGCTGTACGGTAACGAATGCGGCCGGACCGTTCCCCGGCACCGTGCGCATCGACGGCAATCCACTGCCGCGCGCACCGAAGTGGCAGGGGAACTTTTCCCTGTTCTACAGCACGCCGGTCGGCGACGGCGTGTTCTCGGCGTCGACCGACTGGGCTTACCGCAGCACCTACAATATGTTCCTGTACGAGGCCAAGGAATACAAGGCGCGCTCCCTGGTGGAGGGCGGGGCACGCATCGGCTACAAATGGAACGACGGGAAATACGAAGTGGCGGCGTTCGCACGCAACATCACCGACCGCGTGCAGGTCGTCGGCGCGATCGACTTCGACAACCTGACCGGCATCTTGAACGAACCGCGTACGCTCGGCGTGCAGTTCAAGGTGAACTTCTGACAGCCTGACGTCCTTTCATCGTCTTACCGTACTCCCGTGGCGTTCGACCACGGGAGGTTTTGCGATCCAGCAGTTCGGTGCAGAGCAGGCTAAGCAACAAAGATCTCAGGTTTTCATGCAATGCTTAACTCGACATTACCAAATATATTGTCGAGTTTAATATCGGAACGACGCAAATGCTATACTGTACATAGATACAGCCCTACCAGCCCGTCAAACCGTATTCGCAAGCACCGTATGCCAGACTTTACCCCCATCGACCTCGGCCCGACCCGACCGGAAGAGATCCTCACCGGAGAGAGCGGGCGGATGCACGTCAAGATGTACCGCCTGGCCGACGATGCGATCACCGAAGCCACCACCGACATCGAACTGGCGCGCGAGTTCATCGCCCACGGCGAGCTAAGTGCGAAATCGATTCAGAATACGCAGAAGGAACTGTTCCGCTTCCTGACCTGGTGCCGCGAAGAAGCGAAGAAAACATTGGTGCAGCTGAATGTCGCGGACCTGAACAGCTACAAGGAATTCCTCAAGAATCCGCCGCCGGAATGGGTATCGACCACCAAATGGCCGCGCAGCCATCCGCAGTACCGGCCATTCACCGGGCCGCTGTCCGATCCGAGCCGGCGCCAGGCCATGATCGCGGTGAAGGGCCTGATGGGCTTTGCCGAACAGACCGGCTATTTGCGGCGCAATCCGGGCGCGCTGGTGCGCAACGTGCGGGCGCCGTCGGCCAGCCGGATCACGCGCTACCTGACCCAGGGTGCGATCGCACTGGCCCTGCAGACCGTGTCCAGCCGTCCGGCCGATACGCCGGCAGCGTTCCGGCGCCGCGCGCGCGACCGTTTCCTGCTGGTGGCGTTTGCCCATACCGGCGCCCGCCTGAATGAGATCGTCAGCGCATCGATGGGCGCGATCTACACCGAAGGCAACGGCCGCTGGTGGCTGGACGTGACCGGCAAGGGAAATAAACCGCGCCGCCTGCCGGTGCCGCCCGACATGCTGGACGCCTTCCGCGAATACCGCCAGGCCTTCGAGCTGCTGCCGCAAAGCAGCCGCACCGACCGCACGCCGCTGGTCCTGTCGAGCCGCTCGCGCGAACTGGCGCGCATCACGGACGAGGCGGCTTCGGAAGCGATCAAGGCGATGTTCGCCGATGCCGCGCGCGCCGCCGATGCCCTCGGCGACGGCGACACCGCAGCGACGCTGCGCCAGGCTTCTGCGCACTGGCTGCGCCACAGCATGCTGACCAACCATGCGAACAACGGGGTGCAGCTGAAGACGCTGCAGGACACGGCCGGGCACGCGAATATCGCAACGACGGCGGCATATCTGCACAAGACCGATAACGAGCGTTATGACGAGATCATCGGCTCAGTGAATGGAAAAGGGATCATGTACGTCCAGTGAAGTAAAAGTGGTAAGCCCGTAGAGATGCAAGGCACTGATTTATCAGTGCTTTTTTTTCGCCTGTCTCAAAATTACTTCATTCAGAAATGAAGTAATTTTGAAACTCGCCAATGGGAGTGCGCGCTCCATGAACTTCCGTGCGAATCGACTAGTCTACAGGCCAGATCTCAAGGCTAAGCTGCTGAATAGACAGCGAAATTTCTCTGAAGTGTACCAAACTTACTTCGAGATCGACATCATGTCGACGAGTCGTTGAATTTCCATTAAGATATTAAAAGATCAATCACAGCGGGCGCTGCATGACCTATATTGCTTTGAGGAGTTCGGTAAGGGAAGACGCCTTGCTGTCACGGCGAGTGGGCTCTGCCTCGTCACCGAAAGGTTGACCATGGCACAGTCTTTGCGGTTTGAACGCCCAGCAAGTAACGCTCGGAATTCGAAAGCTCGACGTTACGACGTGTTCGGTCCGAAGATCAATCGTGCAATCAGCATTTTCGGCCAGCCGGCTTTGTTGCTGTGGACAATGCTTGAAGCCGACCCTGGCGTCGATGCGTATTGCGAAAGGCCACTCGTAATACCTGAAACAAGTCGTGCAGTCGATTTCTGGGTTCGAAGGGAAGGTAGCGACGGTTTCGTCATTCTGCTGAAACAATCTGAACTGGAGGAAGACGGAAGCCGAAGTCTGCCGCCAAAGGTGCAGTCATGGATCGACGCGAGCCGTACGGCAGTCATACTCGTCGACCCGGCAGAACTAATGCCCCGCAAAGTGCTGCTAGAGAATTGGGGCTCGATCATTCGGGACCTTTCCGCCTTCTTCCGTTACGTGCCTGTGAAGCTCACTGAAGAGGTCCGCAAAGCAACCCAGGATACGATTTCCCTTGGGCAGATCGAGCAAGATTTCGAAGATCAGGACCCGGTGCTCGCTCGCGTTGCCCTGTTTTCTCTGCTACACCGAGGGCTCGTGCTTTGTCCAGAACTTGAGCATGCGCCGCTCAGTTCGTCAATGATGTTCGCGTCGGCATGAGAGATTTCGTTCACGGCAAATTGCGTTTCAATCGCGGCTCGATTCCAGAGTCCCTTTCGGACCTGCAGACTTGGCCGAGCGTCGACCCGTCTGCTTTGGACGAGAAGGACCGGGCTCCCTTCATGGCGCGCTGCGAGGCGATAAAAGGTTTCATTGAAGAGCAACACATACCCGTTAGCGCGATTTTGGCGCGGACAGGTGTCTCACGCTCGACGCTGTATCGGCTGGTCGAAAAATGCTGGCAAAAGCATATGGATGGGCGGCTTTATGGTTTTCGCGCCGCGATTCCGTACGAACGGCTTGCTGATTATGAACGGCGACAACGAGTCGACGGTGATCGAGAGGGATACAGTGGGTGTGCCGGCGCGTTCGCACAGCTCCTCCGGGAGCATCCTGCGATCGAAAAATTATTGGTAAAGCTGGCCAAAGACCGCGTGCGGCCAATCAAGGGACGGAAGAGGGTACGGCAGGTTCGAAAACCTCTACTGGCAATCCACGAGGAATTTATCAAAGCCTGCCGAGCTGAGAAGATCAAGTCCGACGAATATCCATTTACTGAGCGGCGACGGGGGTTTCGCACTTTGCAGACTTACCTGAAGAAAGTGACAGCAAAACGGTTTTCAAATGCAGTTATTGACGCCGGCGGGAAGCGCGCCGGCGCGGCGCCGAGCGACGAGGAACAGGCGCCCGCCGCCACCCGGCCGTTCCAGGTAGTCGAATTCGACGGTCATAAGCTAGATCTGCGACTTACCACCAAGCTCAAGGATCCACTCGGCTTTGAGAGGACTATCGAGCTTCATCGCATCTGGATACTTGTTCTTCTCGACGTACAAACACGTGCCGTGCTTGGCTATTCCCTTGCTTTTGGTAAGGAATATAACAAAGACGACGTCGCCGCCGCACTGCAATCGGCACTGACGCCTTTTGTTCCACGTAAGTACACTATCCCGGACTTAGCAATTGACGAGGGAGGGGGATTTCCTTCATCCGTCTTTCCCGAGACAGCTTATGCATGCTGGGATTGGTTCCGCTTCGACGGCGCAAAGTCGCACCTGGCAGCTGCGACCCTTGAGCGCCTGACCCAGATCGTCGGCTGTTGGACCGAGAATGGCCCTGCGGGCGAGCCAGATGCGAGGCCGTTCATTGAGCGATTCTTTCAGCTGCTCTCACTACATTTTGCTCATCGTTTTCCAGGAACGCTCGGAAATGATCCCGAGGCTATTGAGAAGATGCTTGGCGACCCTGGGGGCGATCTCTCGCTACTGATCGACTATGAAGAGCTGGAGCAGCTTATTGAGGTGGTGATAGCCAACTATAACGGGCGGGAGCACGGCGGACTCTTGGGTATTACTCCATTGGCAGCGCTACGCCACTGGTTGCGCCGAAAGCCATGTTACTTCCGTAGCCTGCCACGCTTCCTCCGATCTAATCTTTGCATGCTTGAGGAAGCGCGGGTGGTCCCGGTGAAAGGCTCTCTAAAAACCGGGATTCGGCCCCATATCAATTTCTCTAACGTCCGGTATACCAGCAAGGAGTTAGCCGGAAACGCAGGGCTTATTAACAAAAAGCTCCGCATTTATTATGACGTGCGCGACATTCGGACCATTAAGGCGTTTTTCGAGGACGGAACAGAATTAGGAATCCTGACAGCTGCCCGGCCGTGGAATGCGACGCCGCATTCCTTGCGTCTCAGGCAGCAGATCTTCCGCGAGATCGCGGAAGGTAAGCTAATTGTTAAGGACGGCATGGACCCCATCGAGGCCTGGGAAAAGAAGAGGTGGAGTGAAGCGCGCACGAACAAGCGTGCTGCAAATGCACTAGCTCAGGCGCATGTCAACGGCAGCTTAGTCAGTTCCGTAGAACCGAAGTCGGTTGACCACTCTATAGCCGCTGTGACCTCGGCAAGTGATGGCTTGGCTGTACCTGCAGCTCCGCCGGCGATCGATTCTAGTTCCACCCCTACGTCGGCCACAGATGTGACTCCTCCTCCAGCACCTGATCCTGTTGTCCCGGACGAGGTTCCCACAGCCCAGCCGCGTGTATTGAAAATTCGCCGTACCGTCACCTTTTAGGAGCGTTGGGTGAACAACGAAATCCGTCCAGTAAGCTTCGACGAGCACCCAATGACGTTAAAGACGTACATTGTGCCAACCCCAACGATTGACGCGTTGGTGGAGCGGGTCAAAAAACTGATCCGACTCCGGACTCCTGGCGCGATCATCTATGGCTTCCCCCGGTTTGGTAAAACCTACAGTATTCGGTACGTTATCAGTACTTTGCGTGCCGATTTTCCAAAATCTGTATTTATCAGCTTTGGCTGCGAGAAGAAAAAAACCCCATCAGAAGATGCATTTTTTACGAACTTGCTCGCTGCCGCCGGGCATAAGCACCTGAGCGGGACAAACCCCAAGAAACGGAGACGCTTAACCGAGAAAATTTACGAGATGGTAGATGGCTCTGGATATAACTGGGTGGTGTTCTTTGCCGACGAAGCGCAGCGACTCGACGTCATCGAATACGAGTGGCTACGTGATGTACACGATGACCTCGAACGCAAGGGGATCAGGATGTTGACCCTGTCGGTTGGACAGCCTCAGCTGCTCAACGTCAAGAGCGCACTTCGACAAAGCGGCCAAACACAGATCGTGCTGCGGTTCATGATCACGGAGATGCGATTTGACGGGCTGTGCTCCGCAGACGATTTTGCGACATGCTTGCAGGCCTACGATGAAGCTGAGTATCCGTTAGGCAGTGGTTGGACTTATACGCGCTTTTTCTTCCCTGCGGCTTGGTCTGAGGGACTCCGATTAGTCGACCAAGCTGGGCAACTTTGGACAGCATTTCATAGGGCCCATCGCAATGCCGGCTTTCAGTTCGACATGGAGATCCCTATGCAATACTTTGCCTATGCTGTAGAGATTGCGTTCTCCGAGCAGATGCACCTGGATTCGACGAAGTTTGTTTTTACGCCCGAGATGTGGGATCAGGCTGTGCTTGATGCGAGCTATGTCGCGGCGCAAGAGGAGCTCTACCAAGGCCATAGGTCAGGGGATCTTGTGGAGGTCGAATGAGCGTCCGGATCATCCTCGATTCCGCTCGTCCGCCTGAGATCAGCTGGTGCTGGCGCGACAACTGGTACAGTGGTCTGTGCTCTGCATACGGACTAATCCTTAAGTTCGGTATGTTAAACGTGGTTTCCGGCAAAGAAATCGCCAAAGCGTTTATCAGCAAGAAATGTGGGATAAAGAGCGAAACCTGTGCATCGCCCAATGTGGATCTGCGCGACGCGCGGCTTTTTGATATCGAAATAATGGCCGAGGCTTTCAGAATTACGTCGAAAGAGATTCGTGCCTCATTCCTTTTTGAGCTATTGCCTAAAAGTGGCGCCAAATCGAGCGAACACTTACGCTGGTGCGAACTATGCATGTCCCGCGGATTTCATACGCCTATTTTTCAGATGGTCGTTGTTTCCGTTTGTCCTATTCATCAGAAGGCTTTGCGGACGTTTTGCCGCTGGTGCGGCCAGACGATAGCATATCGGTTGCGCCAAGATCTGCTGGAGAGTCCGTTCTGTTGCCCTCATTGCAAGGAGGATATGGCGCCCGGATTGCGCGACGCGCGCGCGAACGTCTTGTTGCCACGCCCGTACGACCGCAAAGTGCTTGCCGAAACAATGGCATTCCTTCAGCTTGAGGAGGACTCATTGCTTGCAAAGATGGAGATGGAACGCCGCGTTCAGCAATACGGGCAAGGTGAACTGATCTTCTCGAAGCCTAGCGCCGACGGCCGGATGTCTCGTTATATTGGATTTGTGTCCCAAGTAATCGATCATCTCCGCTTTGCCAAGTCAGAGGCCCAAGCGACACTGTCGATGGAATCCTTGGAACTGGCGGAACGAGGCATGCCAGCGGTAGTCGGCCCCGACGATGAAGATCCTGCCCTACGACACCCGTCCTGGGCGAATCGGATCGAACGCGCGGGTAACATTGATCCTGTTGGCGAACCGCTTGGTGACGCCGAGCTCCGGTCGGTTACCACCGTATACCAATCGGTCAGACGCCATCTTTGGAAGCATGTCATTCGGCGTCACAGGAGGTGCGTCATCGCTGCGGCACGCCATTTATGGTGGCGGATGGACGAGGAAACCACCGCAAGCTTCTGCCCGGTTGCGGAGGCGTACCTTAGGTGGCGGATGGCATGGGAAGGCTGTGGAACGCCGCGTTACCTGTTCGGCGCACCGCGTCGCGAATTGTACGGTTTGATTGGCTGGGTTTCCTGCCGTCCGCCCCCATGTCCGAGTCATTGGCCTCGCCCAACGCAGCTTTGGGTAGTCGATCACATCTTTGCAAACGCATGTTTGGAAAGCTTCCGTGAGCGGCTCATCGATGCAATTGACAACCATGCCAAAGGCACTATTCACTGGAAGCGGGCATTGCTGCCGGTTCGCTACGATACGTACTGGGCCGTGACTGGCTCGGATGTTCAAGGAAAGCCGGCCGTCGTTTACCTTCGATGCCCGATGCCACACCCGACTGCTGCCTACGGTTTACCGCGAGGTCGGCAACATCAAGCGAACCATCATGTGCGGCTGGCGGCGATCGTGCGATAAGCAGCGGCAACGACACATGCAGCTGCCTTATTGCTCGCGAAAAGAACTTCACGATCACGACGGGTCGCGGCATCACCTCATCAAGGATAAGCAGATTGGCTTCGACGGCGACTGCTTCAGGTGCGGCCCGAAGCTTGTCTCAGTTTCAGGCACTTCAGCTAGTCCAGGTAAGGCTCCAGGCCTTCAGCCGCACCGGCGCTGCTAATAGGCCGGTGACGTAATGTCGGGCGTTGGGTGACGGACGCGGCAGCAAGCACTCGACATATGTGGTGACGTCCTGCTCAAGGGGAAGTCTTCTTTCCGCCGTTCGAGTTTCTTGCCTGACTTGTGGCACCGCACCTCCCCGTCCCCGTGGAACTGAAACCGAGCAATGCGCGGCACTTTCCTTGACGGATACTTATCGTCAGGGACGCCGAGCTACCCGGCCCCATGATGAAACATCAGGTTGACGCAGGATCGGCCGGATTGGCGAGCAAACCCTCGACATACCCGACCACATCGCGTCCTTTCAGCGTCTCAAACGAAAGGCCGCCACCTTTCAGGACTTTATCCAGGAGAACGCTCGTTATCCAAGATTCCGTTGTCGCCGGCGGCCGGCGCCAAGGGTGGATCTCTTCGTACTTCGCGAGACGGTACTCTGCGCAACGTCGAATACTTCCAGGAAGCATGTTATAGATGTGCTGCCGTGTGTACGTTCCCTCCTGTGCGAGAGCTGCAAGATTCTTGACGGCGTAATAGATGATGTTCCACATCTGTCCAATCGAGCATCGGTCCAGGTAGTGGCGGATGGCGGTAGAAACCTTTAAAGAATAGATCCCGGGATGAATGAACTGGTATCGTTCGCACTGGCTGGCAAAATATCTTTTGCATTCGTCTTCTGCTACCAGATACCAAAGCTCCTCGATTCCTTTCGGCTCAGGTCGATCGAGGCGTTGAAACAGAAGAGAAAAGATCTCATCCATCGATCTTCCTGATACGTCATCAGCAAGCGTCCAGGCGCCCGCGCGGATGCTAAACGTCACGACGCCGGTTCCTTCATTGAGACTCCACGCATGTCGGTCAGACGACAAGGCGGGCAGAAGGATTCTGTCAGTGTAAAGGCGCGTATAGATGTCATCTGTTAGCTCCGCAGTCGGGGCGAGGGCCATCGTCTGGGCGTCGATCGGTGGAATCTTACGGTCGTCGAGCCCTGCATCCGCTGCAACAAGCGCCGAATAGAGCAAACATGTCTGGACATAGCTTAGCTTGCTGAAGTCGACCGGCTTGGTACTGTGATGCAGCCGTTCCAGTGCTCCAGTCACGCGATCACGATGTTGTTGCAGTTCGATAAGGTCGGCGTCCCACTTGGCTGCGCGCACTGCTGCATTACAGGAACCGCAAAGTGGGCGTGATCGTTTTCCAGACTTCATGAGCGACCCTGTCCGTGGGGAGTATTCGCTACGAGTGCCGACCTGGAGAGGACTTTCGCAGCGGTCACAGCGCAGGTGGGGGAGGTATGCACGGCATGCCGATTTCAGCATGGTCATCATCTCCCATTTGCTGAGCCCGGAATCCGACAGCAAATTATCGAACGGCTCGCTCCACTTTCCAGGCGAATCCAATGCCCAGTATCGCAGGCAAAACTTGTGGTGAGTTTCAATGTCCGTCAGGAGGCATAGGAACGGTGCGCGGTCTTCAGTCATTTCGGTGCAGCTACAGCAAATACGGGATTACGCCGCGTCACTCTGACGGGCTTGAGCTCAGCCAGAGCGTCTCCTCGAGCGTTGCTCGCTCAAATGACGACTATAGTCCGAAGACGCGATGATACCGTAGATAGATCATTTCTCCCAGATAACGGGAGAAATTTTGGATCCAGGGTTGGCGTTCGGGAAAGTGTTGCGGGCAGTTCGAAAGGAAGTCGGCCTGACGCAGGAAGAGCTTGCGCTTGCCGCAGAGATTGACCGCACTTTCGTCAGTTTGATCGAGCGTGGTGAGCGGCAGCCGACCGTGCGCGTCATTTTCAGGCTCGCGGACGCCTTGCGTGTATCGCCATCCCGGCTAATTGAGCTTACTGAGCAGCGTGTCGATAACCGTGACAGCCAGGGTGGGTAGTCAGCTAATCCAGTTTCACCAGCCGACCTTGTGCTTCGCTTCAGTCTCGGCATGGCGAGCGTCGTCTGAAGAATGCAAGTAGGTGTTGGTAGTGCTGATCGACTCATGCCCAAGGTTATCGCGTACATGGCGCAGGTCGACGTCGTTGTTGGCCATATGGGAACCAGCCGTGTGCCGCATCCAGTGTGCCGAGGCCTGCAGAATACGCGAGCTGGCAGCCTCGTACTCAGGGCCACGCTGGCGCAACCGGTCGGCAGTTCTGGCGAATACTGACTTGAAGATCTCATGGATGCCGCCGCGCGTCATTGACCGTGGCTTGCCTCCAATAGGCAGCAGCAGTGGGGTAGTCTCGCCAGGAACTGGGTAGGGCGGATAACTCAACTCACGCCGGTAGCGCGCCAACTCGACCATCAGCTCGTCGGTGGCCGGTACGATGCGCAGCTTGTCACCTTTGCCCAGCACCTCGAGCCACCATCGCTCTTCGCCTTGCCGGTCGCGGCGCCGGAAAAAGCCGCCCATGTTGTTCCCGGCGATTTCGGAGATGCGCAAACCGCATACGTAACATAGCGAGATAAGCCAGCGTAAGCGTAAATAGTGTTGACGCTCACGTGGGGTCTCCCGCGGCAGTCCGTCGACAGTCATTTTTACCTCAAGCCACAACTCGTCGTCCAGGTAGCGAGTGACCCGCGGCGCCGGACGCCGCCGCCTCTCACGCGACAGGGCCAGTGGATTGCCAGCCAGGTATCCAGCGCTAACCAGCCACGAAAATAAAGCATTTAGGATCACAGCCGCCTGCCGCTGGCTCGATGGCGACAGTGGACCAGCGAACGGCCTCCATCCCGGATGCAGTCGAGGATATTTGCGGCCCTCAGCGGCAACCCAGCGGCTCGCTGGTTTCGGGTCGCGAAGGAACTGCTGGTATAGCAGCCAGTCCTCATGGGTGAGCGATGACAGTGGCTTGCCCAGTTGAAGAGTCGACCACAGTACTAGACGCTCCGCCTCCTTGCGATAGTTGTCGAACGTCGTTTGCTTATCCAGGAAGCGCGCCAACCAGGCCTTGATCGCATCGATATCGTTGTCGGCCTGGATCTGCGGCGTGCCTCCGCGCGCCCGATTGCTTCCGCTGGAACCGTCGATCTGCGCAGGTACAACGAAGGATTCGAGAGGCGCAACAGCGAGTGAAGGTGACACTAGGACGCTTGGACTAGGCATGAGGAAAGGCGGCAATCTCTGAGTTCTTCGATTATAGGAAAACTATGGCGAGTTAAGGGAGAAATCCCGTCACGCGACGTTATCGCATCAGGCATCAGCGCCGAATTGCTAGCGCTTGGGGCGATTTAAGGCTCCGGCGCGTCCGCGGCGCCGGGCTCGACGTGTCGAACAAGTTACCAGCCGCGGAGCGGTTCCTTTGCAGGCCCAATAAAACTTGTTGCTCAAAAATGTGACAAGCAGTTAATATTGACGAGCAGGACGCTCAGTTACGGCTGACTGTTCTCGTCTGTCTAGCCTGCCCAAGCACGAGATAAATGGTGGGTTCATTTCGTGGTGTCTTGGGAGAGACTACATGGTTGACAAGGTCCGCAGAGAGAGCATCCTAATCCTGGCGAAAACCTATCCATCTCCAAGTGCGCAGTACATCGAGACGTCGTGCGTCGCGGGCATTAACAGTCATGGGGAGATGCGCCGGCTCTATCCCGTGCCATTTCGCATGATCGAAGACAGTCAGCAATTCAGCAAGTGGCAGTGGGTCGAAGTGCGCGTCGAAAAGGCCAACAAGGACCACCGACCCGAGAGCCACCGACTATATGTCGACACGATTGAGACTGGTGCGGTGGTCGATAGCAAGAGGAGCTGGTCCTCCCGATGGGCTTGGCTCGACAAGATCCCCACTTTCGATAGCTTCCGGAAGATGGACGAGAGCAGGGAGCACGGCTCGTTGTCGATCGCGCTGCTACGCCCGAAAAACGTTAGGCTTGAGATAAAGAAGGCTCGGCATCAGGACTGGACGCCTGAAGAGCACGCCAAACTGATGCAACGCGACCAAGGTAGCCTGTTCGACGAAGTCGAGAGAAAGTGCCAGCTGCGAGCGCTCCAGAAAATACCGTTCGACTTCCACTACGTGTACGACACCGTCGGGCCTGACGGCGACGAGGAACACCGCCACAAGATCGTCGACTGGGAGGCCGGCGCTCTGTTCAGGAAGTGCCAGCGTAGCCACGGCCCGCGCTGGGAGGAACCGTTCCGTGCGAAGCTGGCGGGCGAGCTGACGGGGCGGGACTTGATGTTCTTGATGGGGAACCAGCATCGGTTCCAGGATCAGTGGCTTATCATCAGCTTGGTGTATCCGCCAAAGCGTGCGCCTGTGGACGAACGACAAGCCCTGTTGTTCTAACTTCGGATGTGGCACACCTCCACGCCGAAGTCCTGTTCCAGTGCATTGGCAACGAGAGAGCGATGACAAAAGTTGAAATCCGCTTCGTAGCACAGCAATGCGCAGTTCGAGCTCTTCGTCATGTCGGATAAATACTCAAGTGCAATTGTTTGTGCATTCAGGTGCTTCGTGAAGCCTCGAACATAGTGCTTCCAGTCGCCGTCGGCACGGTAGCAGTCGCGTACAGGCTTCGGGCATCCCAAGGCTGGAACGTGCACGTATCCTCGTCCGACCACATCCAAGGCTTGGGCAAGCGCCCTCTTGGAGAAGCCACGCTTGCGTGATAGCGGCAACTCACGGATGTCGACAATCGTCTCGATGCCATGCTGCCCGAGCAGTGACATGAACGTGTCGATATCCAGGCCTTCGTAGCCGATCGTAAAAACAGTCATGGGGTCTACCTTTCTCGCCCCGGATTCTACCTTACATAGTCAGCATCAACGCAGGAAGAAACAGTCGCAGGCGGTCGCCAGCAGGGAGCGTCAGGCCTACAGCTATACCCCTTGGACGCTATAGATTGTCCTGCGCAGTGTTCGCGCGGCGAAATAGGCCATCACCTCGAGTTCACGGTCTACCGGTGCAGGATCCGTCAGCAGGGCCTCGTCATCGGCAGGGGCCTTCACGTGGACCCAACGGTTGCGATAGTGTCGTAATCGATGCAGATCGGCCTTGAGGTCGGACGCGAGGTCAGAGTTTTCGATCAGCTCGGCAAGGCGTTCGTCGCGGCCTGCAAGATACTCCGCCCTCAGGTAGGTCTCGATTCCGCTCACGGCGGTGAGGATCGATGCCAGGTAGGATCCTGTCGCGAACGCCGTGTCCGCCTCGTTGACGATCAAGGCGCACCATTCCGATAGCATGACATCGCCCTTCAACAGTTCTTCATCGAGGGCCAGCAACACGGCCCAGCGGTCATCGGACTCCATCTGACGTTCTCTCCACCAATGTACGGGTTAGGATCGCCCCCGAGCCCAGCGACGCAAATTCCTGTGGGATATTTCCGCAGGTGATCAGGATACGACTGGCGGTTGCCGACGTTGACGAGCTAGCTTGTATGCCGACACGTCGTGACACTATCGCTTCGGAGGCTTCGGGGCCGGCGGTGCAGGAAACGGGCGGTTTTCACCGATCGGGCCGTGGGAGACGTCGCGACTGCCCTTTACCAGCCGGCTCGTTGGAGGCGGAGGAGGAGGTGGGGGCACTTTCTTGTCATTTGACATTTGGCTTAACCGGGGGCGGGGTTGACGGTGGGCGATCGTCGCGTACAAAGCGAGTCGGCGGAGGCGGAGGCGGAGGCGGCGGTGCCTGCTTGTTTTCTGCCACGGGACTTCCTTTCTTTTGAAGTTGGTCGATCACGGAGCCAGGTTCCTGTTTGGGCTGTAAATTCTTGTCCAGGTTCCCGAACAGGAAAATACCAAACGCGACAAGTACCATGCATGCCGCCGTAATGAGGTGACGGATGGTCAGATGCAGTCTGTAAGACCGGCCGTCGTTGATCCCTGCGTTAATGGCCGCACACTTGATGTGCTCCTCGCAAATCGCGGCTTCGAGCGCAGACTTGACCAGTCCTTTGCTGTCCTCGAACTCCTCGTAAGTCTTCTCGCAGTCAGCACGGTAAGAATCCCACTTGACGGTCAGCGGAAGGAACGCATATTCGTGTCCCCAAGCCGCTCTGATCAGGTTATGCCCGCTTAGCCCGATGAACAACAGGGTCACACACCACGTGGCCCAGAATGCGTATGGCACCGCCCCGGTGAGGCTGCGATCTGCGTTCTGAAGTAGAAAGCTGAACGCACCACCCAATGCGAGAAGCATTGCCAAAGGAGTCTGGAGGCGCGCATACAGTTTGTCGCGCGCATCCACCTCGTGGAAGTACAGCTTTTCGTAGAAGTCGGCTAGAACAGGCTTTTCACTCATGCATTTCGCTCGGGGTAAAGCAGATCCAGCTGTTCAAGATGGCGCGCTCGGCGTTTACGGCCGGAGCTTCTTGGCGGCCACTCGCACGTCCCGCTCACTTGTCTTGCCAGTCGCGTCACGCATCGTTTGCAGTTTTGCGTTGGGCGAGAACTGCGGAATAGGCTGAGCGAGGTTCTTGTTGAGAGTGTCGCCGCGCTTTTGCTGAATTTCGCCATCCTTGTCGCGATGACGGCCATCGAGTCCGGGCTGTTTCATATTAGGTCCTTTCGGAAGCCACAGTAGCGGCTTTTGCGATTGATGAGTCTTAAATGCAAAATTGATTTTACGCAAGACTGGCTTAGTCGACAAATAGTTTTTCACAGAGTCGCTCTTATGGTAGCGATAATCGTCGGAATACCGCCGATGGAAATGGCTGCGTAAGGGAGTTCTGGCTGCTACAGCCGGTCGCAGCCTAGCGCCCTTCGTTTGGCTACTAACACTGCGTCCGCCGCCTAGTGAACGGCTGTATACGCCTACGGAGGCATGTACGCCGCCAAAGCATGCCAACGACCGTGACCTTGGTTTCTTCTACACGCCCGAGGTTTATGGCCGCATCATCTGGGAAGAAATAACTGGCGAGTCTTAGATCAGTGCGGGGCGACGGAGCACTTAGCTGAACCCCCATCCATGCAGCCTTCGCCGCTCGACTATCCAACTTCGCGCCTAAGGAGCTCCTTGCACGTTAGTACATACGGCGGAGCGCAACGTCCCCTTTCCCTCCAAACCGCAAGATTGCCGGTCGACAATTAAAATGACAATTTATCTACCATTTTAGGTTACTGTGTGGCAAACAAAGAAAGGTTAACACTCGAATGTAGTTGCAATAATGCAATATCCATCATACAATGGCGTTTACTTCGCACGGTTAGCGTTTATCCAACTATGCTGTAGACAGCAGTGTGTGATCAGTAAGCCTAATTTCTTGGAAAATAGAAGATGAAGCATAGAGACGTCGAGATAAACAGCATTTTTGATCTGATTTCAAAACTTGAAGCACACCGTACACAAGGAAAAAAGGTTTGGTACCGGGGGCATGCTAATAACGCATGGCCATTGGCACCTTCGATTTCCCGCGGTCGTGAGAATCCTATTGTGGATGAGTTTCAGTTCTATAAACGTTTCAAACAAGAAGCGGCGCGGGTAATTTCAAGTCCACCAAGTGACGAGTGGGGGTGGATGTTCCTAATGCAACACTACGGTGTTCCGACACGCTTGCTAGACTTTTCCGAAAATCCTTTAGTGGCGCTCTATTTTGCGGTGAGTGATCAGCCTGACGCGGATGGCGCGCTGTTCGTAATGGAGCCTACAACCTGGAACGTTGAAAACAACCGTAGTGGACTATCAGATGATGACATTCCTTCTTGCGGTATCGACGAGGAAATGGATCTTTATCTTATGTCTGCATTGGTAAAAAATCCCAACCCTGAAAATGGAAATCCACCGCTTGCTGCCACAGGCTCAAGGAATTCTCAACGGATCTTTGCTCAAGAAGGTGTATTCGTCGTTTTTCATAGTAAGATGACCATGGAAATTGCCAGTAATGAGTGCCGCTCCGTTTGGAAATATAGAATTCCAGCAGCGTTTAAAAAAACAATCAAGGAGCATTTGGAAGTACTGAGTATTTCTGAATACACCTTGTTTCCAGAATTAAGCACTCTGGCAGCCAAAATTTGCGGGAGGTAATAGTGGCGAAATTTACCGTAGATTCGCTGAAAGAAAACTCGATTATGTATCTGTATGCGATACGTGATGAGATCGATTTTAATCCTCCATATCAGCGGCAAGGTGATATCTGGCCTCAATCGAAAAAAAATCTTCTTATCGACAGCCTATTAAACGGGTTTGACATTCCGAAGATATATTTTCATGAGATCAACAAAAAACAAGATGGGAAACCAATACGCTATGCTGTGATCGACGGCAAGCAACGTCTTGAGGCTATATTTTCCTTTCTCGACGGCGACTTTGCTGTCCCAATAGAATTCGAAGATATGGCCGGGATTTTCGGAGGATTTGCTGGCAAGTTTTATAAAGATTTTAGTGCCACAAGTTTGAAATTAAAAGCGCGTTTTGAAGCTCTTCCATTACCAATACACGTTGTTAAGACGAACGATCTGGACCTTGTTGAAGAGATGTTTTCTCGGCTTAATGAAGCCTCGACGCTTAACGCTGCAGAAAAGCGAAATGCTTTCGGTGGGCCGGTTCCGTTGCTTATCAAGGATTTGGCTGAACTTCCTTTTTTTAAGTCTGTCGTTCCTTTTAACAACCATCGCTATCGCCACTATGATGTCATTGCCAAAGTTTTACTACTAGCTGAGCGCAATAAAATTACCGATACAAAACGCGTGCATTTGGATCGGTTTGTAAAATCATATGTTGGTCAACAACTTGATTCGGTACAAGGCCTTAGGGACAGGGTTTGTGCTTGCCTTACCAATATGTCTGAGGTATTCCAAAAAGCGGACAAGTTACTGAAGCTGGTGACAATGGTGCCCGTCTACTTTGCCATGTTCATGGTGCTCGAAGCACGAGGTCAGGCAACTGATATAACTCGTGCGAGTTTAGTAAAGTTTGATGAAGAAAAGCGTAAAAACCGGGAGCTTGCTCAGAACGATGAGGAAAATTCGGATATTAACTTTGATTGGCTTGAGTTTGATCGGCTGACTCAATCTCCGAATGACTCTAGTTCGATAGAGTTTAAGGTGAACGTTTTGCTGGAGTACTTAGGACACGAACCTGTTTCGAATAAGAATCTATAAGCTCTTGATTAGCAGCAAAGCCCAGCGAAAGGGATGTAAAATTTCGCTGGGATCGGCTCTCCTCAGCAGAGATACATTAGTGTCCGATGACGAACCTGCTCGGGGGCACGGATTCTCTTCGCATTGTGTCTGGTCTTGACGTCGATATGAAGTCCTTCTTTATGCTTGTGCGGCAGCCCGCGCAAGGTGACATTATGGGAATAATGTCCGGACTCAGTTTCCGCCACCGTCCATGAGCAAATGGTGCGACAGGCTGGGTGCGCCGAGCCGATGCCAGAAACGCGTGCGGCGAGCCTTGGCGAAGGCGGGAAAATAGAGACGGAGTGCGCAGCGTTCCTTCATGGTCTGGTCAATCATTTTCTTTATTCCTCCGCCGTAGTGGCGGCGGGTTGGGCGGGGCGATAGGCCGATGTTTCCGAAAGCCGGCTGCCTTCCGGCAGGTCGCGATGAGGTTTCGCATGTCCAACGCGCTGCGCGCGATAAATTCCCGTGTGGCCCGAGAACAGGTAGCTGACGACGCAGCCGAGCGCGGGATAGGGCGCGATCTCCGCGCCGAACAGCTCAATGGCCATCACGGTCGATGCGAGCGGCGTATTTGCCGCGCCCGCAAACACGGCCACGAATCCGACCGCGGCCAGGGTCGCGAACGGCAGGTGCAACAGCGGGGCGAGGGCATTGCCGAGCGTCGCACCAATGAAGAACAGTGGCGTCACTTCACCACCCTTGAAGCCCGATCCAAGCGAGACGACGGTAAAGACCAGCTTGCCGATGAAGTCGCTGGCCGGGAGTTGATGCGCAAAGGATTCGAGGATCACCGGAATACCGAGACCGATGTAGCGCTGGGTGCCCAGTACCGTGACGGCCAGCGCGACCAGCAGGCCGCCGAGCAGGGGTCGCAGCGGCGCGTAGCGCACGCGAGCCTTCACGAAATCGGACAGCTTGTGGGTGGCGTTGGCGAACACCATGCCGGCCAAGCCGAACAAGACGCCGGCGCAAAGCGTCGCCAGCAATCCGCTGCCGGTCAATGGCGGAATGGCGCCTGCCGCGTAGTGGGTGTGGTGCACACCCCACCACAGGCCGACCTGGTCGGCGATCACCGCTGCGACCACACATGGCAGGATGGCGTCATAGCGCATCCGGCCGATGGCCAGGACCTCGAGCCCGAAGATAGCGCCGGCCAGGGGCGTACCGAATACCGAGGCGAAGCCGGCGCTGATGCCGGCCATGATCAACAAGCGCCGGGTTTGGGCGTCCACCTTGAAGTGGTGCGCCAGCTGATCGGCCAGCGAGCCACCCATCTGGACCGCGGTGCCTTCACGGCCGACCGAGGCGCCAAACAGGTGGGAGATGACTGTGCCCCCAAGCACGAGCGGCGTCATGCGAAACGGGATGGTATTTTTCGGGTCGTGGATTTCGTCGATCAGCAGATTGTTACCGGCTTCGACTCGCTTGCCGAAGGCGTGATAAGCCAATCCAACCGCAAAGCCGGCGAGCGGCAGCAGCCAGATGAGCCAGGGGTGCGTTTCGCGAATGGAGGTTGCGCGTTCGAGCGCAAACAGGAAAAAGGCAGATGCGGAACCGGCCAGCGCCGCCACTAGTAACGCAAGTGCCAGCCACTTGCCCATATAGAGCAGCAGATCGATTTGTTCGGGTTGTCGGAATGTCTTCATGTAAGCCAGAAATCAAGTGAATGAACCTGGCCAGGCATGAAGGAGCGTGCCTACTTCTTCCTGACCAGGAATAAGTAGGCATCATCAGCTCGGGGTGAGCGGTTACAGGAGGAATGCCATCTCCAAAAGCAGAGGTCGATGATAGCACCAATTTTCCAGGAAGCGCAGAACCGCGGATCGCCACGACGAACAAGCCTTGATCCTCCGGCGTTCCGTGTTGTCCGCATCGCCGCCGGACGCAGCGGCCACCGCACAGGCAGCCGCATCATGGCCAAGGGCTTACTGCGACAGCACGTAGCGCGCGAGGCTGCGAGCCTGCTCCTCGCTCAGCTGCCCGTAAGGCGGCATCGGCACCGGGCCCCACTTGCCGGCGCCGCCGGCGCGGATGTTCTTCGCTACCGTCGCTTCGGCGTCCGGGGCATGCGCATACTTTGCCGCGACCGCCTTGTAGGCCGGGCCGACGACGGTCTTGTCGACCGCGTGGCAGGAGAGGCAGTTGTTGGCCGCGAGCAGCGCTTTGGCATCGGCCAAAGCCACGCCCGTTTTCGCGGGTACGGGAATGGATGCCAGGCGCGCCGCCGCAGGATTGTTCGCCGCTGCAGGTACGATGGCCGGCGCGCCTGCGCTGCCCTGCTCGGCACCGTAGGTCTTGGTCAGGTAGTCCACCATGGCCGGGATGTCGGCATCGTCGAACTGCGCGCCGTAGGGGTGCTTCATCTTCTTGACCGTCGCTTCCCAGTAGCTGCGCGGCGAAGTCGGCGGCTGGGTCTGCGGATAGTCGACCGAGTGGCAGGTCATGCAGTTGCGCTGCACCAGCGCGTAGCCGGGCTGGCTGTTGGGCTTGAACTGGGCCGTTTCCGGCGGCAGCTGAATCTCGGTGGCGAGCGCGGGAGCCGCGGCCACCAGCAGGGACAGCAGGAATGGTTTCATCGGCTGGTTCCTCATACCGCGACCACGCGCACGGATTCGACGACATTGCGCATGTAGCCGGGCGGATTCCACAGGGCGGTAGACGGCTGGCCCTGGCCGATACGGTTGGTGGCGCGCACCAGCAGCACGTGCTCGCCCTTGCGCGACGGGGTGAAGACCGTACTCCATTCGCGGAAAGAGTAACGGCCCAGGTCCTTGCCCAGCTGGGCCGCTTGCCAGGTCTTGCCGGCATCGCTGGAGAAGGCCACGTCGGTAACGCCGTAGCCGCCATCGAAGGCGATGCCCCGCACGACGGTCTGGCGCCCGCGCGCTAGCTGGGCGCCGTCGGTCAGGCTCGTGATGAAGGAGCGCACGTTGAAGCGGCCGATCGGCACCGTCTTCGCGGCCGACTTGCCGGGTTCGGTGCATGCGCAGGCGTTGGCCGGGATGCGATAGGCGGTGCTCATCCAGAAACCGTCGAACACCTTGTCCATCACCGTAATGTCGGACAGGTGCTTCACCCAGTAGGTGCCGTAGTAGCCGGGCACCACCAAGCGCAGCGGATAGCCATTCATGACCGGCAGGTCGGCGCCGTTCATCTGCCAGGCCAGCATGACTTCGCCATCGAGAGCGTGGTCGACGTCGAGCGCCTTCATGAAGTCCGGGCCGTCGCCTACCGGCGGCTTGTCCAGGCCATTGAAGGCCACCTGGAGCGATCCGGCCTTGACGCCGGCCTTTTCCAGCACCTTGCTCAGGGGGACCCCTGTCCAGCGCGCATTGCCCATCGCGCCATTGGCCAGCTGGCCGCCGTTCACCCGCGGCGTCGAGAACCCGCGGCTATTGCCCGAACACTGGTTGACGGCGACCAGTTCGACGCCGTCGGCCAGTTGCTTCAGGTCGGCCAGAGACAGTTCGAGCGGCGTGTTGACGTTGCCGCCAACGCGCAGGCGATAGGTCTGCAGGTCGATCGAGGTGGGGATCCCGGCCCAGTGGTAGCGTACGAAGAAAGCGTCGTTGGGTGTGATCACGCTGTCGTTGAAGACGCCAAAGGGCGTCTCGAGCTGGGGCGGGCGCGCGGTCAGCAGGATCAGCGGGCGCTTTTGCGGATAAGCCACCAGCGGGCGCGCGCCGTTGGCGAAGGGCAGGGTCACGTGGCCGGACTCGGCGGCCAGTGCGTTCAGTACCGGGCTGCCGAAGGCGCCGGCGGCGCCGAGGGCGCCGGCCTGGCGCAGGAAGGTTCGGCGTGCCGGCGCCTGGGGAAGCTTGGTCATGCTGGTCTCCGTTCTTACGGTTGGACTACCTGTGCCACGGCTTGCCGAGTTATTGTACGCTCGTCAACGCCGCCTTGGCAGGATTCGCGGGCGCATCACCCTCCATGACGAGGATGCGGCTGGCCGTGGCCTGCTTGCCCGACAGGCTGCCCGCCACTTCGCGCATCGGGCCGATGGCAGTGCCGTTGGCCATGCCCTTGGGGTTGGTCTTGAAGCTGGCGACCGGCGCCGCCTGGCCGCTGGCATACACGCTGTACACCGTGTCTGGCTTGAGCTTGTAGAGCGACACCTCGAACGCATCCGTCAGGCCGAGGTTGCGCGCCACCACGAAGCCCTTGGCCTCGCCGGCGGCCGGCTTGAGCGCGATGTTCACCGGCTCGGTGTTGGCGCGCTGGACCAGGTTGGCGGCGCCGGCGCCGGCCGGCACGACATGCGACACGTAGACCAGGGCCTGCGGCGCCTGCCCGACCGGCGCGTGGGCCACGACTTTGTTGGCGGTAGTGTCGATGACGTCCACGCCATCGCCATTCTCCAGGCCCACGTAGACGCGGCTGCCGTCGTCCGAACTCCAGACGCCGTGCGGCAGGGCGCCGGTCGGAATGCTTGCCACCGGCGCCGGCGAATCGCCGGTACTGTAGACCTTGACCATGTTCTCGCCGCCGATGGTCACATAGGCGCGCACGCCGTCGGCGGTCTTCGCGAAGGCCAGGTGGTTGGTGATGAAGCCGGTGTCGATGACGCCCTTCACCGCCAGCGTCGCGGTGTCGATGCGGGTGACCTTGCCGACGTCCTTGTGGGTCATCCACACTTCCTTGAAGTCCGGTGTGAATTGCAGGAAGGGCGAGAACGGGCTGGTCACCGGAATGTGCTTGACGACCTTGTGCGACTTGACGTCGACGACGTCGACGGTCGGGTTGAAGCTCGACACCACGAAGGCGAGCTTGCCGTTCGGATGGAACATCACCATGCCGGGTCCGCCGGTCGTCTGGATGCGGCGCTTTTCCTTGAAGGTGGCCGGGTCGATCACCGAGATATAGTCTTCGCCGCGCACCACCACCCAGACCTCGCGTCCGTCGGCCGTGAAGAAGCCCTCGTGCGGCGAGCGGCCGATGTAGGTCACGCCTTTGACCTTGTTGGTGGCGGTGTCGATGAAGGTGACCGAATTCGAGCCGTTAGCGATCGCGATCAGGGTCTTGTGGTCGGGCGAAAAGCCCAGGCCGTGCACGTTCACTTCACCCTTGTACAGCGGCGAGAGCACGTCCGGGCGCTGGTTGCCGAGGCGGATCTGGCCCAGCAGGGTATTCGTGGACGGATCGATGACCGAGACGGTGTTGCTGTTCTGGTCAGCGGTATAGACGCGGTCCTGCGCGCCGGGGAGGGCGTGGGCGGGCGCAAGGGTGGCGGAGAGGGCAGCGGCCAGGGCAATGCCGCAGAGCGATTTAGTGGTGTGCATGGGAGTCCTTGTGGTGAGTAGTGGTGGCTGCGCCGCCGTGGTGACCTCGCAGCCAGGCCTGCATCACGTTGATTTCATTCTGCTGCTCGGCGATGATGCCCTGCGCCAGGTTGCGTAGTTCTGGGTCGGTGCTGTGCACGAGGATGGCCTTCGCCATGTCGATCGCGCCCTGGTGGTGTGGGATCATCATGGTGACGAAGTCGTGTCCAGGCTCCCCGGTCATGGGTGCGCGCCGCATGCCGTCGTCCATGACGGCCATGGCGTCCGCGGCCAGCGCGGCATACGGTTTGGCGCTGCTGGCGACGAAAGCTGCGGGCGGCGCGCTGCCTGCAGTTGCACGCCCGTGCGCATGCGGCATGTCCTGGGCGGCGCAGGCGGCGCTCAAGAAGCAGGCAACAATCAAATACTGGTTTTTCAAACCGGTCCCTCCAGTTGTTCGTATACGGCGCTGGCGACGCGCGCCAGTTGACCCTTGTCGATGCCGGCCGAGAGCGCATAGCCGAACTTGCCGTCGATCCAGTAAAAGACGTTCACGGGGCCTTCCTTCGCAAAGCGGAAACCCGTGTCCTTGTTGTGTGCCTGCTCGGTCGACACGTACAGGGTCAGGCGCTGGCCGGCACTGTCGTGGTACATGAATTGCGCCACCGGCCCGCTGGCGCCGGGCAGCAGGCGCCCGCCGATCAATTCATAGCCGAGCTTGCCCAGGCGCGGCGGATGGATCTTGCTGCCCAAACGCTTGGACAGCCAGGCGACCAGCTGGTCTTCCTGGTCGGCGCCGACTTCCACCGGCCGCCGCACCTCCGGACTGTAGACCACGTGGGCGACCGCGGCCTGGTGCGCAAGCCCGGAGGCGGCCTGTTGCGGATAGGCCAGGCTCATGTCGGACTTCGCCAGGCGCAGGTCGTGGTCCGCTGCCCCGCGCAGGCCCCAGCCGGCGCCGCCGCTGACGAGGGCGATCGCCAGCCCGGCGGCCAGGCTCCACTGCCAGCCGTCGCGCCAGCTGCTCCGCCGACGCGTTGGCGCGGCCATCCGCAGAGGCACCGGCTCGTCGAGCACGGCATCGAACAGGGCGTGCAGGCCATCGTTTTGAGAGGCGTAGGCCTGAATCCTCGTTGCTTCTTCCGGACGTGCGGCCAGATAAGCTTCGACCTCGGCGCGCCTGGCTGGCGGCAGTCTGCCGTCGACATAGGCGTGCAGGTCGGCTTCGGTAACGGGCAGGATGTTCATTTGACGACTTTCAATGGAACGACGGAAGCACGGCCTTCCATCAGCGCGCGCAGTTTTTCGCGTGCGCGCGACAGGCGCGACATCACGGTCCCGACAGGGATCCCCAGCGAGCTCGCGACGTCCTCGTAACGCATTTCCTCGAGCCCGACCAGCAGCAGGATCGCGCGGTGTTCCTCTGACAGCAGACGCAGGGCGGTGTCGAGGTCGCGCAGCTCGAGGCCGATCGATTCGTGCCCGTGCATTGCCGTCACCGGCGTCTCATCGTCCAGCGGCTCGGTCTGCAGCGTCCCGCGACGGCCCTGGTCGACCCGCAGGTTATGCATGATCGAGAATAACCAGGCGCGCATGTCGGTGCCGCGCTGCCAGCTCCGCAAGCCTGCCCAGCCGCGTTCGACCGTGTCCTGGACCAGGTCCTCGGCGGCGGCGCGGTCGCCGACCAGCGCACGCGCATAGCGGCGCAGGCGCGGCACGTAGGCCAGCAGGTGGTTGGCGGCATCGTCAGGCACGAAGCTCATCGTCGTCCTGTTTCAGTAAGCGCCAGCGGCCAGCTTGGGATCGACCTGCCAGGTCTCATTGACCAGCTTGCCGTCACGATAGGTCAGCACATAGCGCGCCTTGACCTGAACCTTGCCTTCGAAATGGACGGCGGCCACCACCGTTACGCCTTTCGGGTTCGCCGACTCGGCGGCCCCCATGACGTTGACGCGTGCCGGTCCGGCGGCGGCGGTGAACTTGTCCCATACGGCGCCGATGGCCGCCGGACCGTCGTAGCTGCCGTCGAGCGGACCGCCGACCCAGGTGAGGCGGGCGTTGTCGGCATAGTCGCGCATGATGGCCGTGCGGTCTCCTGCGCCGATTGCGGCGAAATGCGCGTGGGCTGCATCGAGGGCCGGGCCGGCCAGGGCGCTTGTGGTGAGGCCGGCGCTGCAGGCCAGCAGGATGATCAGGTACTTGGTATTCATGACAACTCCCTGGTAGGACTTCGGAAAAAATTGTTCTTACCTGGGTGAACGCATCTGGCCGTGCTTTATTCCACGTGAACGCAATTATTTTTTCAGGCCGGATGGGCGCGCACCAGCTCCTCGAATGCGGCGGCCGCGCGGCTGCGGTGGCGTTCAGGATGGCGCAGCATCGAAAAACTGCGTGCCGGCAGGTCAAAGCTCGCTTGCGCCAGTAGACCAGCCTGCAGGTGCGAAGCCACCACCAGCTCGGACACGGCAGTGGCGTACGGCCCGGCCATCACCGCGCTGCGCACCGCTTCGTTCGACGGCAGGCCAATGTCGACCCGCAGCGCGCCCGCCTGGATCCCGGCCGCGTCGAGTGCCGCTTCGAAGGCCGAGCGCGTGCCCGAACCGGCTTCGCGCAAAATCCATTGCGCACCCAGCAAGTCGGCCGCTTCCAACGGCTGCCCGCGTGCCCACGGATGGCCAGGCGCGACCACCACGACCATCCTGTCGTTGCCTACGACCTCTCTCGCCAGCGCCGGTTCGTCGATCGCGCCTTCGACGAAGCCGAGGTCGGCCATGCCCTGGAGCACTGCCTGCGCAACGTTCTCCGTATTGTCGACTTCGAGCCGTAGATCAATCGCCGGATAGGCCTGGCGAAAGCGCACCAGCAGCGCCGGTAGCCAGTAGCTGGCGATGGTCTGGCTGGCGTGGATGGACAGCGACCCGCGCCGCAGCTCGCCCAGCTCGGTGAGCGTGGCCTCGGCCGCGCGAGCGCTGGCCAGCGTGCGCCTGGCTTCGTCCAGGAAGATGCGGCCGGCCTCGCTGGTTTCGATACGCCGGCCGACGCGGTGGAAGAGGGCCGTGCCGTAACGGTCTTCGAGCGTCTTGACCGAGGCACTCACCGCCGATGGCGTCAGGTGAAGGGCGGCGGCGGCCTGCGTCAGGTGCTGGCGTTGTGCGACTTCCACGAAGATGCGAAGCTGTTCCAGGGTCATTGTTCATTCAATTCGAATGGTTCGTATCAAATTATAAGATAGACCGAATGATTGTGTTTCGCGAAAATCACACGGTCAGCGCATATAGATATGAGAATAAATCATGAAGAATAAACCGAACGCTTTCCTTCCCGTTGTCCCTGGCCTGCTGCTGTGCGGCGCGGTGACGCTTGCAGCCTATGCCCTCGAGGCTGCCGAAAGCCGGGTTTTCGGCCGCGCCTGGCTCGAAAGTCTGGTACTGGCAATCTTGCTCGGCACCGCCGTGCGTACCCTGCATCGGCTTCACCCACGCTTCGAGTCCGGTATTCACGTTGGCGCCAAGCTGCTGCTGGAGATTGCGGTCGTCCTGCTGGGCGCCTCGGTCAGCGCCGGTGCGTTGCTGGAAAACGGCCTGGGACTGATCGTCGGCATCGCCGGCGTCGTCGTGATCGCTATCGTGCTCAGTTATTTCATCGGGCGCGGGCTCGGCCTGCCGAAGAAGATGGCAATGCTGATCGCCTGCGGCAATTCGATTTGCGGCAATTCCGCGATTGCCGCGGTGGCCCCGGTGATCGACGCCGACGGCAAGGACGTGGCGGCGTCGATCGCCTTTACGGCGGTGCTGGGCGTGGTGGTCGTGCTGGGCTTGCCGTTCTTGGTCGGCTTGCTGTCCTTCACCCCGGTCGAGTATGGCGTGTTCGCCGGCCTGACCGTGTACGCCGTGCCGCAGGTGCTGGCCGCAACCGCTTCGGTATCGGCCGCGAGCGTACATATCGGCACTCTGGTGAAGCTGGTGCGCGTCCTGATGCTCGGCCCGGTGGTGCTGGTACTGTCGATGATCGGACGCCGTGGCGGCAGCGGCAATGCGCGTCTTCGCCTGTCGCACCTGGTGCCCTGGTTCATCGTCGGCTTCCTGTTGCTGCTGGCTGCACGTTCCGCGGGCTGGATTCCGGAGGCAGCCCTGGTGCCGGCGCACGAGGCTGCGAACTTCTTCACCATCATGTCGATGGCCGCGCTGGGGCTGGGCGTCGACGCTCGCGCGGTGTTGCGGGCCGGCGGCAAGGTGACGTCGGTGGTCGTGCTGTCGCTGCTGGGGCTGGGCGCGGTCAGCTTCGTACTGATCAGGCTGCTGGCGGTGTGATACCAACCATGCTCTCTTTATTAACGCCATACTAATAAGGGATTCTCGATGCAATCAAATCCTTCCTTGAATGCTGGCCGCCTCGGCTTCGCCGGTGCACTGCTGGCGCTGAGTGCGGGCTTGGCGTGCGCGCAACAGCCCGTCCTTGTGTACGGCCCCGGCAGACCGGCCCTGCGATGAAGGAGGCCGCCGCTGCGTTCGAACAGGAGCACAGCGTCAAGGTCACGGTGACGGCGGTGATGCAGCCGGGCAACCCGAGGCGAATAGGGAAAACGGGAATTGCGCGCTAAGCCTTGTTAATGGGGAGCAGCTCAGAAAACGCAAACCAAAGCACACTAAGCCGCTTACCAACATCCGAAGGGGCGATGCCACAGGTCGGCACAGGCCGAGCTCCCGCTGCCGGTCGAAGCCATCTAAAAACCTGAGCCTTGGGCAAACGGAACCGGCAGGTTCCTACCTCTTTCTTATTTATTTGCTTCCAGATCCCGAATGTAGGCCGGCTTCTAGGTATGGCACTGAAGGAATTGCGAACAACACGAGTCGGCGCACGTCGTCCGGAATTTTCTTCGACGTCATGTGCACACTAAGCGTAGCGAGACGGAGGATCTGATGAGCATCAGGCTTGCGATGGTATGGAGAAACACTTAGCGAATACTTAGCGATCCCGGCAACAGGAAATTTTTCCTGTTGCCAAGTATTTGCTGTCTTCGGAAGAGTTAGCAGCTGGCATCAGGAGGATTTGTCGGCTGACGCAAGTTATACGGCGACGCTTAGCGGCGATGCCTGAGGAGATTTGACATTATAGAAGTAATGTCATATTTTCGGAGTAGGGCGCTCGTTTTATTACATATTACGTAGTAATATTTGAGAAGACCAGCTAAGGGAGTAGCTATGGAAGCCCTTATTCAGCCAAGCGAACATCAGCTGCAAGCCGAGATCGAAGACCTGCGGACCCGCTTTCCACGCACACAAGACCTTTACCGTGAAGTCTGCGTCCTGCTATTTTTTCGTCATGGCATCACCCCGACCGTCAACAAACTGTACCAACTTGTGCGCAAGGGCAGCATGTCGGCGCCGACCGAAGCGCTGAACCATTTCTGGAAAACGCTGCGCGAACGATCTCGCGTCACGATCGAGCATTCGGATCTTCCAGACGAGTTAAGGACGGCGGCTGGAGACTTGGTCGCCACGCTATGGACATCAGCTCAAATAAAATCTCGTGAGTCCCTAGCCGCACTCCAGGCGGAAGCAGTAGCTGCAGTCGACAGCGCAAAGGCCGATATGGCGCATGCCCAGGCGGTCCAAGCAGAGGCACTGCAAGCTCTAGAGCACGTCCGAACACAACTGCGAGCGAGCGACGATCATGTCTCTCAGCTACGCCAAGAGCTGGCGGCCGCGACCGCCACCAGGGTAAGCCTCGATGAACGACTGGAAGACGCTCGCCGCGAGCTGCGCGCAATGCAGGCGCGAGTGGATCAGTCGAACGCCGAGCATGTCGCCGAGCGCGAGAGGTTGGCTGATCGCACTCGGCTGGCCGAGGATCGGTTTGCCGACATGGAAAAGCGCGCGCTTCTAGAAATCGACAGGGAACGCACGGCGACCGCAAAGCTGCAGAAGAAACTCGACACGGAACGGGCAGAGCACGCTGCAGCTATCGAGCGAGCACGTTCAGAACAACTTGCGACCCAGGCGACAATCGGACATTTAAGAGAGCAGACCGGCGCGCTGCAGAACGCTGTAGAAGCGTTAAGCCATGAACGTGATCGAGAGAGGGCAGATCTACAGCGTGTGCGAATTGAGCGAGAGCAAGCAGTACGTCAGGCAGCAGCGGAAAGTGCACGGGCAAAGCAGTTGGGTGATGAACTGGAAAGGACGAGAAGAGAAGCCAGCGCCCGCCAAAAGCCATTCACCAGAAACAAGCGACGTAGCAAAGAGAGTAGCGGTGGAGACGGCACGTAAGACGATCCGAAAATTCCGCTGCCCGCGCACTTTGTATAGACTGTCCAGCGCGTCGGCTCCCGAAATTAAACGAGAGACGCCCTGCAGTCGAAAGTCGAGTGCGCAAGCCGCAAGAAGCAAAATCCAGCTTCTTCGCGCTTCTGTCGGCAACTCGACATTACCAAACATATTGTCGAGTTCGGCAGATTCGAAGGTTTATTTGGCGCCATGGTGATAACTCGCCGTCCTGAAACCTTTCCCCTGGAGGCAGTTATGCTTGAGATATCGTTACGCGCCACGCCCCCTGAATCCAAATCAGAGCCTGAAGTCGTTGTCGAGCAAAGGATAGTTCGAGGAGATGCGGTAAGAGGTAAGCACCCTCACGTAACGATCGATCGGCTCAACTATACCAACAAGGCGCTCGCGAGCATGCCAGCAGCAATCGGTCGCAAAATTCTGGTTCGGATTGACCCTTCCGATATGCGGACCGTTCATGGACGCTTCGAATCTGGCGAAGACATTGGAACCCTTGCTGCGAGCGGCGAGTGGTCGCGCCATCACCACACGCGGGCCATACGGAAGGCAATTAATTCGGTACATGATGTTAAGGCCCGCAGTGTTCCGGAGTCGCATAGTGCCCTCGAAGCCTTTGTGCGATCCAAGATAGAGAAACGATCGGAAAAGCCCGCGGCATCATAAACGACACCAAGTCCGAGCCGCTTCCCGAGCATTTTAAAGCGCGACGGCCACCATTCCGGCGCCACGGGCCTACGTTGACTCATGACGATCGCTTGGAGATCTCGATCGAGTCCAACTACGTCGACATCGAACACGACGAACACGAAGAGTCCTCAGACTATTCCGGCGCTAACGATTAAAAAAGCGCAGTTTCCCTGCATCTAACGCGGATCATGCGGAAAGGCCCGGCACGCTTAACTCGCCTCGACGTCGCGGGCGCGAACGGTGCGGCTAGTTTTGGCACCGCGGCTTCCTGGAGCGTTGGCTGCCGTCCCGACTGCGTGTTCCTGCATTCTTGTGTAAACTACTCAAACCGAGGCTGCACGGAGGATTTCACTCCGTTTTGTGGCGCCATGGGCGACCTGTCATAGGGAGAAAAGAGCCAAGTGTCTCAAATTTACTGTCTCTCGTTCGGCGAGTTTCAAATTTACTTCGCTTAAGTGACCACTTTTACTTCGCCGAACGCCGAACGATGTAGGACTGCTCCGAGGAGGTTACGGCGCCTTTCCATAACGATTATTTGACATAATATAGATTATGCGAAGTTGCAGATGGACTGTTGAAGCGCGGGCAAGCGCATCGCCGGCCCGCACTTTCCATCAATATTTCCCAATAGGTATCCACTTGCTGCCATCCGAAATCAG
>Ga0308168_1000891_pt1 | contig 30957 bp, 27 predicted proteins | sample PhyCR2_FD_202133 | JGI IMG/M metagenome (GOLD analysis project Ga0308168, IMG submission 202133) | Phyllosphere microbial communities from UC Gill Tract Community Farm, Albany, California, United States - DLSLRC.R2 | ecosystem: Host-associated > Plants > Phyllosphere > Unclassified | place: USA...
TCCACGGTGTTGCCACCACTAGATTCTGAGTCTAGCGCGTCTACCAGTTCCGCCACGACGACTTCTATTTATGTTATTAGAATACTAAATAGTTTTTTTCGTGTCAACGGTTTCATGCATTTTTTTACACCTTTTCTGTCGGTTCGTCTAAAATCCGCCGGACGAATCGTTCCACGACCGTGTCGTATGTGTCCGGATCCTCGAAATAAGCCATCGCATGCGCTGCATTCGGAATGACCACCAATTCTTTTTCTGTCGGACAGGCTTGATACAATTCATAGACCATCGAGGTCGGAACAAATGTATCGGCTCCGCCGTGTAAAAACAGAATCGGAACCGTCGCTCGTTTTACTTGCTTAAGTGCCGAGGCTTCACTGAAAAAATAACCGGCTTTTAATTTCGTCAAAATACTTGTCATCGTCAGGAACGGGAAATGCGGCAGACGGTACATCCGTTTCATTTGATAGGCAAGGACCGCATTAACCGACGTGTAGGCACAATCGGAAATGATACCTTTGATTTGCGGCGGCAATAGTTCTCCACTGGTCATCAGAACGGTTGCTCCTCCCATCGAGACCCCGTGCAAAAAGATTGCACTTTCCTGGCCAAGACGAGCTACCAGATATTCGGTCCACCGGAGACAATCTTCCCGGTCATGCCAACCAAATCCAATATAGTTCCCGTCACTTTTTCCGTGTCCGCGGTTATCCGGCATCATGACATGGAAACCGGCTTGATGATACAGATACGCAAATCCGGCTAAGTCTGTTCCGACACCGCCGTATCCATGAACTAAAATGACGACCCGATTCGATGGAACAAGCGGTGGTAAGTAATGCCCGCGTAACGTTAATCCGTCATGCGCCTTGACTTCAATCAGTTCCAGCGGCTGTTCTTTAATCCACGTCTGCCCCGGCTGCATCAGACGGACCATCTCGTCACTCAAATCACGGTTGTTGGATAAAAAGGGTTTCGGATTGGTCGCGATCGCCATTTCATAAAAGTAATAACTCGCTGCAAGCATCCCGGAACCGATTACACCTAAACCGATTTTTGTTCGTGTTCGCATTGCTCCCACTCCTCATCTGCTCTTAAAGATCAATTTGTAGTTGTGCCGAAGACTCGGCATCCTCTTCTTGTAAAATTTGTTGCCGCAGACGATGTTCGTGTTGTGCCTTTCGGTAAGCAAATTCCTGAACCAATTCTTGTCCCGTAAATCCTTCTTCGACGATGTCCGACAGCAAATCCGTTTCCGTCGTGACGATTTCCTGTGGGTTCCGAATAATCAGCACTTGACCAACCTGTGCTAACATCAGTTCATCTTTTACCTGTAACGCATTATAAAACGGTTCAGGCAGGGTCATCCGCCGTGTTTCCGGATTGATGTGCACCCGCTTGTACGCTGCTAACGATTGAAACTTCCGACTCGCCATATCTGTCCTCCTCTTCTAGATTACTGGAATGTCATGTCTAATCTAGAATCTTTTCCTTGAATCGTGATGGTAGCTGATGCTCCGTTGACGAGTGTCATTTGCGGCGGTTGGTGACCGATATCGAGATCGTAAAATAACGGAATGTCCAACAGTTCTTTAAACGTTTCATACACGTCGAGGATGGTATACTCCTCAACCGTCCGCCCGCCGGCTGTTCGTCCGAACACGATGCCCGATGCCCGCTCGAACCACCCCGCAAGGTACATCTGCATCAGCGAACGGTGAACGTCGGTGGCACTCGCTTCCGATACTTCAAAGTACCAAAGAATCGGTTCTTCATTCAGCTGATCCGTCTGAAACGTGACCACATCTCCGTACGGCGTTCCGATGAGATGACGAATCGTTTCAAGACATCCTCCAAGCAACCGGCCGGATACCTGTTTTTGGACCGAATCGATTGTTTTCCACTCTGTTGCCGCGTCGAGGTGGTACATGTAACGTTCGGGCCGTTCCGCATGATTCCAATTCGTCTGATACAAATCAGATGTCCACTGTGTCACGGTCGCTCCGGCAGGCGTCGCGAGAACTCGTCGCCAAGCTGTCGTCGTTTCATCCCATTCTTCACTGCGCATGTCGACGAAGTTTGGTCCATGCGCCGTCGCAATGCCGGTCTTGACCGTAATCGCAAACAGTAATGTACTGATATCCGAATACCCGAGCAACCACTTTGCCGGAATTCGTTCGAAATCCAGGAATGGTAACACATCAATCGCCCGTTCCCCTCCAAACGGTGGAATGATTGCATCAATTTCCGGATTTTGCAGCATTGCATTCAGCTCGTTCGCCCGCGTTTGAGCCGGCGCACTTGCTGCCTGCTGTTGTGTCCAAACGGTTTGTCCGACTTGAACAGTCATTTGTCGATCCCGTAATCGATTCGTCGCCTCTTCAATCATCGGATGCAGTTCTTCCGGTAATCCGGAAGACGGAGCCGTCACACCGATTGTTTGTCCGGTCCAACCTAAATAAGGATAACGCATGTCTGTTTCCTCCTGACGATGTGATATTGTTAATCGAGCGATGCCACCAATCGGCTGAGCTGTTCGACTTTTTTAGTAAACGGTTCAATTGGAACGATTCGTACTTCCCGGTGAATTTCTTTCCCGTTCACAAAAAACAGCAAAGCCGGAGCAGTAAACACGGAAAATTCTCCGGCAATTTCCAGGACGCTTCCTAAATCGACATGTCCCGACCGAAATTCGGGATGACTTGCTAATATCGGCTCAATCTGCGGAAACAACGAAGCGCAGACACCGCAGCCCGGACTCGAAACATAAATAAAACTCGCCCGCTGCCCGAGATAAAAATCCCTCACGGCTTCAATGGACGTCAACTCTTGAAAAGTCGCCATGTTTCGTCCTCCTCTTTTTGTAAAATATCTTTTAATTATAACGTGATGCCACAAAAAAAACACCTTCCACCCGGTGTATCTAAGTCATAAGCACTTAAATACTCGGGCGAGGTGTCTTCTTTTGATTGTTCTATGGTTTGGCAGTAGCTGTGAGCTCCGCATATTCTTCAGACGTAAAAGCACGAGAACGTGTTAAAAACCGTTTCCCCTCGACGCCTTCCAAGGAAAACATTCCGCCTCGACCATCAACGACATCAATGATCAGTTGCGTATGTTTCCAGTAGGCGTATTGATCCTCATGAATATAAAACGGACAGCCGCCGATTGTACCGATCAATAAATCTTGATCGCCTAAAAATAAATCGCCTTCCGCAAAACACATCGGGGAACTGCCGTCACAACATCCACCCGATTGATGAAACATTAACGGTCCGTGTTTTGCTTTTAGCAGTTCAATCAATTCCAAGCCGGCATCGGTCGCAAGTACACGTTCGACCATGTCGCCACATCCTTTCTTCGATTAGAAGAAACCAAGTTTATCCGGGCTGTAGCTGACGAGAAGATTTTTTGTCCGCTGGTAATGGTTAAGCATCATTTTATGATTTTCACGGCCGATTCCCGACATTTTGTAACCGCCGAACGCAGCATGTGCCGGATATTGGTGGTAACAGTTTGTCCAGACGCGTCCTGCTTCAATCGCGCGTCCGAAGCGGTATGCCCGGTTCATGTCACGCGTCCAGACACCGGCACCTAAGCCGTACAGCGTGTCATTGGCAATTTGCAGTGCTTCTTCTTCTGTTTTAAATGTCGTGACGGACAGGACTGGCCCAAAAATCTCTTCTTGGAAAATCCGCATCTTGTTGTTTCCTTTGAAAATCGTTGGTTGAATGTAATAACCATCCGCGAGGTCACCGTCAAGATGGTTCCGTTCGCCGCCAATCAGACACTCGGCCCCTTCCGATTTTCCGATTTCGAGATACGACAAAATTTTCTCCATTTGTTCACTCGATGCTTGAGCACCCATCATTACATCAGCATCCAGCGGATTACCAAGTTTGATCGCTTTGACACGTTCGAGGACCCGTTCCATGAATGGCTCGTAGATGGATTCTTCAATCAAGGCACGTGATGGACACGTACAGACCTCCCCTTGGTTCAAGGCAAACATCAATAATCCTTCGATTGCTTTATCGAAAAAGGCATCATCGGCATCCATGATATCAGCAAAGAAGATGTTTGGTGATTTCCCGCCGAGCTCGAGTGTAACCGGAATGATGTTTTGCGACGCATACTGCATGATGAGTCGTCCCGTCGTTGTTTCACCCGTAAAGGCGATTTTCGCAATCCGCTTGCTTGAGGCGAGCGGTTTTCCGGCTTCCAGTCCGAAACCGTTGACGATATTCAGGACACCCGGAGGTAATAAGTCTTCAATCAGTTCCGTCATCAGTAAAATACTTGCCGGTGTTTGTTCCGCCGGTTTCAAGACGACACAATTTCCTGCCGCGAGTGCCGGTGCGAGTTTCCAGACAGCCATTAAAATCGGGAAGTTCCACGGGATGATCTGACCGACGACTCCAAGTGGCTCATGGAAATGATAAGCGACTGTATCGTTGTCGAGTTCCCCGATTGAACCTTCTTGGGCCCGGATGACACCTGCAAAGTACCGGAAGTGATCGATGGCAAGCGGAAGATCGGCATTCAGTGTCTCACGGACTGCTTTCCCGTTTTCGAGCGTTTCCGCATAGGCGAGCATCTCAAGATTTTCTTCCATCCGATTCGCAATTTTATTTAAGATGTTTGACCGCTCTGCGACTGACGTCTTGCCCCAGGCATCTTTTGCCGCATGTGCCGCGTCAAGTGCCAGTTCGACGTCTTCTTTCCCTGAACGGGCGACTTGACATAATACTTTCCCGGTAATCGGAGTCACGTTATCAAAATATTCTCCACCGACCGGTGCCGTCCATTTTCCGTTAATGAAATTTTCATAACGATCCTTGTATTGTACCTTTGACCCTTGCGTGTTTGGAATCTCATAAATCATCTGATTGTTCCTCCCTCAAATAAAATGGTCAACCGACGAGAAGGTATCTCATGTATGCGCTTTCATTTTACCCCTATCGAAATGTCTTCTCGTTTCTATCGTACCAAATGTTTTATAAAAGTCAAAATTTTCCGATATTTTTTAAAGATTTTTTTTCACAAAAAAAACACGTCATCTCCAAAAAAATGGATTGACGTGTGGATTGGTCGAATTAGCGTGTCGGATCGATGCCGTCTTCTTTATCCGAAGGTGTATCCGAGTTTCCGAACTCACCGACCTTACTGAATCCGTCAGTTGCGCCGTCGATGTCTTTACCGGTTGCCGTAACGGATGGATCAAGGACCGCCTCTTCACTCGGGCGTGACGTCGGATCGTTTCCAAGCTGCTCTTCTTCTTTTTTCGCGTCTTCGATACATAATAACGTTTCCGGAATGATGTCGAGGCGTTCGATTTCAATCTCTTTGCCGCAGACTTTACAAATTCCGTACGTGCCATCTTCAATCGCTTTTAACGCGATATCGACGTCCGATAACATTTCTTCCTGCATGTCTGTCATTGCTTGATCGCGTTCCCGTAAAAACAATTCGTCTCCCGAATCGCCCGGGTGGTTGTCGTAGCTCGACAGTTCCCCTGTATCATAGTCGACTTCGCGATTTTCAATATTTGTTTCCGTTTTATCTTTTTCCTTTAACAAACGTGTTTTGAATGTCTCAATTTGCTTTTCTGATAACATAGCCTTCATCTCCAATTCTTTAGCTTCAGCTTCTTCTCTAAAGGATTTAACCGAAATGAAACTATGTTAAACGTCAAAGACTGTCTTAAGAGCATTTATAGGAGCGGATCGAGCCGTGTAAATCACAGATGACCGTCATGAATTCTTGACCATCCTTGAAGCAGATTTGATGGCTTCTGCCGTTTTTAGAAGTCGTAATATCATCAATCCACAGCCGGGTAGCATCAGCGGAGGATAACATCGCCACTTTGTCACGAATCAAGAACAGATCAAACGGCAACAGATTCAAGGACTGGATGACTAAACCGTATTTCCGGAACAGCGGATCCAGCTGGTAATGCGAGAGGCTGTATAAACTCTTCTCCATCCCGCCGATCAACAATTGAATCGAGTGACACGGTTCCCGGCTGTCGATCCGCTCTTTTTGCAGGATGATCTGTCCTTGAACGCCGGATCCATCAAAGACATGTTGCATTTTCTCTTGATCGACGCGAAGAGCTCCCGGTTTGACGTGCAGGACCAGATGTGCAAATTCGGCGTAATCCGGTTTTCCGATTTCAAGTGCCTGGATATGTCTCACTTCTTCCCGTTCAATCAATTCAATCAGTCCGCGTTCCACCGTGTCCGATACGTCCCCTTCAGAGGAAAGACGGACATCAATCACGTATTGGTCAACGACGGTATTAACTTCGAGTGTATACATCAAGTGCTGGTTCTGTTCCTGTTCGAGGGTCAGGCGGTTCAACAGCAATTGATGAATCAGTTCGACCGGTGTATGGGATGAAAATTGACTCGTGTAAATCAAGTGTTTTGCTGCCATCGAATGATTTGATTTTAATCGTGTTCCTTTTGCCATATATACGTTCACTTTATAATTCAGCATAATTCCACCTTCTCTTAACTAAGAATCGGATCGGAGAATAGTTCCGTTTCTATAGCGTACATCGCAAAAACCGTTAAAAATATTCGATAACGAATATTCTAAATCTGTTATACACAAGACTATGAATTTATGTTAAAGATTTGGAAATTAGAAAACTGTGATGCTTTTTCTAAAACAATTGGACTTAAAGACAAAAAAACCAGTCTCCGGTAAACACCGGAACTGGTTCATGTCAAAAGGGATCAGGCAATGGAATCACTCATCGGGTGCATCTGTTCATACTGACTGACAATCAGTTGACTGAGACGTTCGTCTGCTTCCAGTCCCAGATAAGTCGCGACGGTTTTTCGGATGCCGTTTTGTTCGATAAAGGTATTTAATTCAGAAGATTCTGAATCATTCGGGTCGGAATAGGTTAAAGCCGCGGCGATCCCTAAAGCTAATCCATTCGCCTCGATACCACGGTCCATCAACTCACGGGCCGGTTTGACCAAGCGGTCGCGTGGTCCGAGCTTCCGGATCGGTGAACGGGCAACACGGACGATTTCATCATGAATCCGCGGATTTTCAAATCGTTTAATGTTTTTTTGGATATAGGCGCTGTGATCTTTCGGATCAAAGCCGTATTTCTCAAGCAACAACCATCCGGTCTCATATAAAGCACTCTGTACGCCGCGCCGGACACGGACATCCTGCAGACTTTCGGCAATCGTCTCTTTTCCAAACAACGCACCGAGGTAAGAGGCGATCGCATGCCCGGTGTTGACCGTGAATAATTTCCGTTCGATGAACGGTGTGATGTCCGCCACGTATGTCACGCCTTCGAATACCGGATAATCATCCGGTAACGCCTTTGTCTCAATGACCCACTCGAAAAACGGTTCGACTTCGACGTATAACGGATCGTCATGGTGTTGCAACGGAACAATCCGGTCGACGGCGGCATTCGGGAAAAAGACATTGCCTGGCGTTGACTCAAGATGGTGCATCACTTCTTGCTGCAAGTGACTGGATCCTTCGATCATGTTTTCACATGCGATCACAAAGACGTTTTTGGTTGTCGCCCGTTGTTTGAGTCCTTCCGCAAGCAAAGGAGCAATTCTCGCAAGCAATGTCGGTCCGACAGCTGTCGTCACGACATCAGCTGTCGCGATGGCTTCGACTACCCGCTCGGCTTCAGTCTGACTGTTCAACGCTGTGACGCGCGACACCTCTTCCACCGCTGCTTCTTCCGCCGCATAACCGACCGTATACGCCCCGCGCGTTTTCAACGCTTCGACGACTTCGGCATTCACGTCAATGAAACAGACATCATAACCTGATTTAACCAATTGTAAGCCGATGAAGCCCCGACCGATGTTTCCTGCACCAAAATGAACGGCTTTCATGGCTTACACCTCCACAGATAACAGCTGAATAATGTCTTCGGCTGTTTGCGCTTTGACCAACTGCTCGACATTCTCTTCATCCGAACAAATGATGGCAATGTGCGACAGCAGTTCCAGGTGTTCGTCACCGATGCCGGCGATCCCGATGATCAGCTTCGCCTGTTCGGTTCCGAACGACACACCGTTCGGAACCTGTAGAATGGATAATCCTGTTTTTAAGACTTCTTCTTTTGACTCTTCCGTCCCATGAGGAATCGCGACATAGTTTCCGATGTAGACCGTCGATAACCGGTGACGGGTTTTCATCGATTCGATATAGTTCGGACGGACATATCCATGATCGACGAGCAATGTTCCCGCTGCTTCAATCGCTTCCTCGTCCGTATTAAACTGTTGATTCAGTAACACCATTTCTTTTTCCAGTTTCATCGCAGTTGCCATCCTTCATTCACTCCTGTCTATTTTTTAAGAAATTTTATTGCGTGCTGTTTCGATTTCGTGAACCAGTTGATCATAGTAACCTGCATTCAAGAAGTTTTCGACGGACCGATGTTCAGCTTGCGGTACTCGTTCCTTCGCCCGTTGCGTCAAATCCTGGTGCGTGATGATGAATTCGGCATCTGTCGGGAGTTGACTGATTGACGTGTTCGTTACTTTAATCGGCAGTCCGGCTTTATTAATTTTGTTTCGTAAGACGGATGCGCCCATTGCACTCGATCCCATTCCGGCGTCGCAGGCAAAAATGATGTGTTCGACTTCTGCTAATGAAGTTGCAGATTCCGCTGAAACAAGCGAGGAAGCAATCGAATTTTTACCTTTCATCGCGCTGACATTAGCCGTTGCTTCTTCAAGCGATGTCTCTTTTGCTTTACTCGTTTTGAGCAAGACAGACGAAACAACAAACGTAACGGATGCAGAAATCAGAATACCGGCAACAAGACCGACATATGAACCGCGAGATGCCATCGCAAGGACAGCAATGATACTTCCTGGTGAAGCCGGTGCGACCAGACCGACATCAAATAAGACGAAAGTGAGGATACCGCTCATACCGCCGGCAATCATGGCGAGCAAGAGAACCGGTTTCATCAGCACATACGGGAAGTAGATTTCATGAATCCCGCCGATGAACTGGATAAAGGCTGCCCCTGGTGCCGTCTTTTTCGCTGCGCCTGAACCGAAGACCGAATAAGCGAGTAACAAGCCGAGACCCGGTCCCGGATTCGCTTCGAGTAAAAACAGAACCGATTTTCCGGCTTCACTGACTTGGTCCAAACCGAGCGGACTTAAGATTCCGTGGTTAATGGCATTGTTGAGGAACAAGATTTTAGCCGGTTCGATGAACAGACTCGCAAGTGGCAACAAATGAGCACTGACGATCGCTCCAACAGCCGCTGCCATGATATCGTCCAGTCCCGTCATCAGCGGACCAAACAGTTTAAAGCCACCGATCATCAACAAACCACCGATAATCCCGACCGAGAAATTGTTAACGAGCATCTCAAGACCCGGTTTAACTTTGCCTTCAATTAGTTGATCAAATTTCTTGATGGTAAATCCGCCGAGTGGTCCCATGACCATTGCGCCGAGGAACATCGGAATTTCTGTTCCGACGATGACCCCCATCGTTGCCAGTGCCCCGACGACTCCTCCGCGAACGTCATGCATCAATTTCCCGCCGGTAAACCCAATCAGTAGCGGCAACAGATACGTAATCGTCGGACCGACTAACTCCGCCAGACTTTTATTCGGTGCCCACCCGGTCGGAATGAATAACGCCGTGATGATCCCCCAGGCGATGAATGCGCCGATGTTCGGCATGACCATCCCGCTGAGGAAACTTCCAAACCGTTGGACCTGGACACGGAGTCCACGTTTTCCTTCTTGTGTTGTTGTCATTGGTGTACCCTCCATTTCGTTTGCATTGTATGATAAGTGCTTTGCTATGCCCTTATTGTATGCGTTCTGGAAACGCTTACTCAATCTTTCCTAGTTCACGTTTTGGCAGATTACTTGGACAAGACCAAAAGAACCATCCGTATCAACGAATGGTTCTTCTGATTTGTTGTCCTCATGAGAAATTAATCGGTTGCTCGACCGCCTCGAGCTCTCTTTCGATGACCTTCCGGAATGTCCGGTTCAAAATCTGTTGAAGTTGATGAACATCCCCGTATTCAAATTGATGGGTTTGTTCATCATTTTCGATGATTGCACCACTGATTGAGCTGAGCAGTTGCAGCAGTTGATCCGTCGCTTCTTCTGGTGCCGCGAGTACTAAAATCCGTTCGACCGGTTGAATGAGCTGATCCATCCCCAAAAGATCGATTGGTTGGTCCAGCTCATAGATGAAGAACCCTCCACGATGAATCGATTCGTCGCGACCATGGAATAAAGCCAACCGTGTCCCGGGAATGCCGAGTCCTGACATCTCGTGACGCCGTAACAATTGCGCCGATAATTGGACGGCCGACGAGGTGACGTTTTTTTCGACCAGTCCATTGCTGATTTCAAGAAGGATTTCTTCCAACCCTTCCGTTTGCGAAGCAATCGTTTCAATGGAAAACGCGTCACTCAATTGGCGGGCCGTCTTGACCAATTCTTCCAATCGAACTAAATCCAGCCATCCCGATGACTCCTGACGGACGGGAGATTGGAACGATTTCGGTAGGGAGACAAGTAATTTCCGGATTCGGTCGACTTCTTCTTTCGGCAGTAACGGATTGACGAGCAGATGCGGTTGACTAATGTCCGGCAACGGCACCGTCGATAACACAAAGTCATAATCCTTCAGCTGGAGACGTCCAATGCCAAAGAGAGACGAACTTTCGACTTGCTCGAGTTCGGTAAATTCCTGCCGTAACCGGTTCATCAGTAATTTCGACGATCCGAGTCCCGCTGAACAGACGACGAGTACACGGTAGGGTGTTTTCGGCAACGGTTTACTTAAAACAGCGCCAAAGTGCATCACCCAAAAGGCTAAGTCATAATCCGCAAACGTTTGATCGTTGAAGACGAATTCAGCGGCTTGTTTAACAGCGTCAAACAAACGCGGGTACTCCCGTTCGATCTGTTTAATGACATAAGACGGATTCACGATGTTTTGTTTCGTATACGACATGATGTGACTGACCAACCCGTGTTCGAGCGCCCGGTCCTCTGTGAAACCTTCTCCGTACAATAAGGAGACCTGTTCGATCAGTCGTTTGACACGCAGACGAATAACCAGTTCTTCGCCGGTCTCCAGCTGACCTTGTTGAAAATTCCGTAACTCTTCAGAAATCCATTGCCGCTCGGCAATCGATAAGGGGTACGGCAACCGTTGCTGTAGCGTATCGACGTGATGCAAGACTTCGAGCGGATATGCTTTTAATTCATAGACCATCGGAAACTGGTCCATCCGAATCGCTTGAACGGCTAAACTCAGCGCCGCCCGCATGAGAAGTCGATCACTGATATCCTGCTGTTTCGTCAAAGGAGCGATCACGGCATACGATTGGTTAATCGCTTCAATCCACTCCCGCTGCTGAATCTGAAGCAGATGCGGCAGTTGATCGACATGACCTTGCAGGAACCGGTAAAAGGACAAGACATCCCATTGCGTAAAAATCAACGAGACCAGCAAACGCCGTTTGTTGATTTCTTCGCCGATGACTTCTGCCCCTAACCCCTTTTTACGTTTTAATTCCAGTGCATACTGACAGAACCATTCATCAATCCGTTCCAAATCTTGACTGATCGTACTTGGTGCGATGTACATGGCATGTGCCAAAGCCTGGAGTTTGATCATTCCTTGTTCCTGTAAAAGGCGGTACGCGAGTTCAACTTGCCGGTCTTCCGCTGAGGGTAACTGACGATGGGATAATAATAGCGCTTCACGCAGTTCCCGCTTCTGTCCCTCATCCCCATTCAGCTGTAAACCGCGTCCCCTTACATAAACCAGTTCCAACTGAAACGGTGCTACGGTTTGTCCAAGCCGGTCTCGTTCCCGTTGAATCGTCCGTTCCGAAGTTTCGAGTGCTTCCGCAATTTCCTGAATCTGAACCGGTTCTGATTTCGTCAGTAAATAAAACAAGATTTCCCGCTCACGGGCCGTAAAATCAGTCACGTTGCATCAACTCATTTCTAATGGTCTCAATTAAAACATCATAGGATGCCGTTGCCAACAAATGATCAATGGCAAATACCCGGCACGAGGACTTCACCGGAAGATTTGCAACGATTTGCCGGGGACCGACCAGAAAGCTGACATTCGCCGGAATTTCTTTGGCCCGGCACGTTTCAACCGTGACAGATAATCGCTCTTTTTGTAATCGATCCCGTAAGACTTTTGCCCCCATGACACTGCTGACTAAGCCCGAGTCGCAGACAAAGATAATGGTCATCATATCCATCCTATTCACCCCTTCCCTTTTATCCTATCTGAAAGCGCTTAAAAACGGGGCGATGACAAACCGGTTTATTTAATTTCTTTTTTTAATCTTGTCCAAAATTCCTGACAGATCAAAAAACGTTCGAATCTCCCGCCTGAGGAAGTTCGAACGTTTGTTGATGTCTAATCCGGGTCAACCGGTTTGTTTATGCACGGTTAAAAGATGTTGTTCGACTTTTTCAGCGACTTCCCGTCCTTCGCGGATCGCCCAAACAATCAAGGACTGACCACGCCGGGCATCCCCTGCCGCGAAGATACCCGGTCGGTTTGTCGCGTATGCCATCGTTTTAATCTTGCCGTTTTGTGTCGCGACCGGCAGATGTCGTAGAACATCCTGCTCGACGCCGCTGAAGCCGATGGCAATCAACATTGTATCAACCGGATAATATTTTTCGGTTCCAGGAATCTTCTGAAACTCCACCCGTCCGTCGGCATGACGGATTTTGTCATTATAAATCGTCCAGACACCGGTCAATCGGCCGGCTTCATCCGTCGTATACCGCTCGATCGCAATCAAGTATTCCCGGGGATCGCGACCAAACTGCACGTGTGCTTCCTCATACCCGTAATCGAGAGTGAACAGGTTCGGTGTATCCGGCCACATATTGTCCGCTGTCCGTGTTGAACCCGGCATCTCGTGTTTGCCGAACTGAACGACGGAGCGGCAACCTTGTCGCAGTGCCGTCGCCACACAGTCGGCGCCTGTATCTCCGCCTCCGATGACAAGGACATCTTTCCCCCGTGTATCATGCAAGTCAATCAAAGATTGTCCGGTCAGGAGTTGTCGTGTCACACTCGTCAAATAATCCATCGCGTATCCGACGCCCTGACCCGGTGCGTCCGGTATTTTGCGGGGCTCGGTTGCACCGACACAGAGGATGACGGCATCATAATCGGCTTCCAGTTGATCGAGTGAGACATCAAGACCAATCGTGACGCCGGTTTTAAATGTGATGCCTTCCGTTTCAAGCAACCGGACACGACGGGCGACGATGTCTTTTGAAAGCTTCATCGCCGGAATCCCGTACGTCAACAGACCGCCGACTTGATCTTCCCGTTCAAAGACGGTCACGTGATGCCCTGCTTGATTCAATTGATCGGCTGCCGCTAAGCCGGCCGGACCAGAACCGACAATCGCAATCCGGTGCTGGCTTCTGACTGACGGGATACGCGGTTGGACCCACCCGTTCTCAAAACCGATATCGATAATGGTCCGTTCGATCTGTTTAATGGTGACAGCAGGTTCATTGATGGACAGCGTACACGATCCTTCACAGGGCGCGGGACAGACCCGGCCCGTGAATTCAGGAAAATTATTCGTTTCCTGCAGCCGTTCAAGGGCTTCCTGGAAGTTGCCCTGTTCGACCAGTACGTTCCACTCGGGAATTAAGTTGTAGACCGGACAACCGATTTTGACTTGACCATACGTCTCACCGACATGGCAAAACGGTGTCCCGCAATCCATACAACGGCTCGCCTGTTCCGAAGCCTCCGCTTCAGAAAAACGTTCTTTATACTCGTTAAAATCACCAATCCGTTCACTGCTGTCACGTTCCTTGCCTGACTGGCGGGGAACGTTCATGAATTGATCCCGTCTCTTCATTGTTTCCCTCCTGTTCCGCGTCCGATATGCGTTTCAAATGCCAGCAACATCGCTTCTTCCGTATTGTGTCCCTGTTGCGCATATCCCGCCATCAAAGTCGTCACCGCTTGATACGTCGATGGAATGACACGAATGAATGAGCTGAGGACATGATCCCAGTTTGCTAAAATTGCATGACCTTGTTCACTGTTCGTCCGGGCGACATGCCGCTCGATAAACGTTTTTAAGCGTGTTGCCTCTTCCGGGTCGGAAACGGCTCCTGTTACGACAAGCTCCCGGTTGATCCGGGCCTCAAAACGGGTGACGTCTTTTGGCAGGACGTACGCGACACCGCCGGACATTCCGGCGGCAAAGTTCAGTCCGACATCACCTAAAATGACAACACTTCCGCCCGTCATATACTCGAGACCGTGGTTGCCGATCCCTTCGACGACTGCCGTCGCTCCGCTGTTCCGGACAGCAAATCGTTCCCCGGCCTGACCGTTGACGTAAAGCTCTCCACTCGTTGCCCCGTACAGTGCCACGTTTCCGATGATGACCTGATCCGAGGAGACGAAACTGGATTTGGCCTGCGGGCGCACGGCGATGACGCCGCCGGATAATCCTTTGCCGACATAATCGTTGGCATCTCCCGACACATTTAACGTCATGCCACGCGGGATATAGGCACCAAGACTTTGACCGGCTGAACCCATCAGATTGAGCGTTAACCGATCCGTTGGAAGCCCCATCGCTCCATACAGCCGTGTCAAACGTGATCCGGTATTCGTTCCGATTGCCCGGTCCGTATTGGTGACCGGGAAGGTAAAGGTTTGTTGTTCCGTAAACGATTGATCCGTGACGAGCGTTTCCAGTTCACGCCCGTCAAAGGAAGCTGAGACGTGATGCTCCTGGTACTGCCGGTTTTCAGCTGAATATCCCGGCATGACGAACAGACGGGATAAATCGAGACTGGCTGCTTTCCAATGCGTCTTTAACCGGTCCGATGTTTGCAACAGATCCGTCCGACCGACTAAATCGGCTAAACGTCTCACACCGAGTTGCGCTAAATATTCGCGGACTTCTTCGGCGACAAATTCCATAAAGTGAACAACATGATCCGCTGACCCTGTAAATTTCTCACGAAGCTTCGGATCTTGTGTTGCAACGCCGACCGGACATGTATCGAGATGGCAGGCCCGCATCATAATGCAACCGACGGCAATTAACGGTGCCGTTGCAAAACCGTATTCATTGGCACCGAGCATCGCAGCGATGACGACATCGCGTCCCGTCAATAACTTTCCGTCCGTTTCCAGAATGACACGGTCCCGTAATCCGTTTAAGGCCAGCGTTTGATGGGTTTCGGCCAAGCCCAGTTCCCACGGTAATCCCGTATGCTGAATGCTGGTCTTCGGTGAAGCACCGGTTCCCCCGTCATGACCGCTGATGACGATGACATCGGCCAGTCCTTTCGCGACGCCGGCAGCAATCGTTCCGACACCGCCTTTTGCGACCAGTTTGACACTGATCCGCGCCCGGTCATTCGCACGTTTCAAGTCATGAATCAACTGCGCCAAATCTTCGATTGAATAAATATCATGGTGCGGTGGAGGTGAAATCAATCCAACACCCGGTGTCGAGGCACGGACACGTGCAATCCACGGGTAGACTTTTTCACCCGGCAGCTGCCCGCCTTCTCCCGGCTTCGCCCCTTGTGCCACCTTAATTTGCAATTCGTCAGCATGAACGAGGTAATCACTCGTGACACCGAATCGGCCGGATGCAATCTGTTTGATCCGGCTCATCCGGGAATCCCCGTTTTCATCTAACTGGTACCGTTCCTCTTCTTCGCCGCCCTCACCGCTGTTACTTTTACCGCCGAGCCGGTTCATCGCGATGGCTAACGTCTCGTGCGCTTCTTTCGACAACGAGCCGTAAGACATCGCTCCCGTCTTGAAATATTTGACGATTTCACTGACCGGTTCCACTTCGGCAAGCGGAATCGGGGTTGTTTCCCGGAAAGACATCAGGTGACGTAAAAACGTTGCCGGTTCTTCCTGAATCCGCGAGGAATACGTTTTAAACAAATCATACCGTCCGGTCCGGCAGGCATGTTGCAACAGATGAATCGTCGCCGGGTTAAAGGCGTGGTGTTCCCCGTCATGGCGATAGCGGAAAACGCTGCCGGACTCAAGCCGTGTCCGCTTGACTCCTTCTTCATGCTGGCGAAGAGCCTCTTGTTCAATCAATGACAGCGTCAAACCGTCGAGTTGCGAGACGGTTCCCGTGAAGTACCGGTCGATGACTTCTTCGGAAATACCGACAGCCTCAAAAATTTGAGCCCCCCGATAACTGAAGACCGTCGAAATGCCCATTTTAGACATGACCTTGACCACACCTTCCGTTACCGCGGACCGGTATCGTTCGGCGTAATCGGCCATTGTCTCGGCAACCGCGTCCTGAAGCGTCGCATAGACGAGGTAAGGATGCACGGCATCGGCTCCGTATCCGACTAAGGCGGCAAAATGATGGACTTCCCGGACTTCTCCGCCTTCGATGATCAAGCTGACTTTCGTTCGTAACCCTTCCCGAATCAAATGATGATGAACGGCACTCGTGACAAGGAGAATCGGCATCGGGACTGCTCCCGGCCGAACATTCCGATCGGAGAGAATCAACAGTTCACAGCCTCCCCGGACGGCATGGACAGCTTGCTCGAGTAACGCTTCGAGTGCTTCCTCCAGCTGACCGTCAAACACTGTCGAAAGTGTTTTGTGGACGAGTTTCGTCTGTTTGAGCGCCGCGGCTTCCGCTGGCGTGAGGACCGGCGATGTCAGTCGGATCCGGCGGCAATTCTGCCGATTCGGCGTCAGCAATTCCCCTTGCTGACCAAGCCAGGTCATCGTCGACGTGACAATTTGTTCCCGCAATGCATCAATCGGCGGATTCGTCACTTGTGCGAATAATTGTTTAAAATACCGGAATATGGATTGCGGCCGCTCACTGAGGACAGCAAGCGGGATATCCGTTCCCATCGCCCCTAACGGATCTTTTTTCTCTTCCACGAGCGGAATCAAATATTGGTCGATGTCTTCCCGTGTATAACCGAATAAACGTTGTAACGTTCCGAGATTCGAGACCTCTTCCGTTCTGACGTCTGCCGGTAATGCAATCATTTCTTCTGCCAACCATTCGGCATACGGATGACGCATCGCCAGTTCACGCTTAACCTCTTCATCTGAAATCAATTGACCGGATGCAAAATCAAGCAGTAGCAGCTCTCCCGGAACAAGCCGTTTCTTAAATAAAATATCGTGTTCCGCAATTGGTAAGACACCGGATTCGGAAGACAACATAAAATGACCATCCCGCATCATCATATACCGTGCCGGTCGCAGACCATTCCGGTCAAGTGTCGCGCCAATCTGTTTCCCATTCGTGAAGACAATCGCCGACGGTCCATCCCACGGCTCCATCATGCTGCTGTGGTATTCGTAATAGGCCCGTTTTGCCGGTCGCACCTCTGCGTGTTCAAACGGTTCCGGTACTAGCATCAAGGCGGTTTCCGCAAGCGTCAATCCGGACAGATATAAAAACTCGAACGCATTATCCAGCATCGAGGAATCGCTGCCCGTTTCGTCCAAAATCGGTAAGACATCTTTCGCCCGACGGCCGTACGTCGTCTTGGCCAACCCGTTTTCACGGCTCCGCATCGCCCGGACGTTTCCTTGTAGTGTATTGATTTCACCGTTATGGATTAAATAACGATTTGGATGGGCACGTTTCCAGCTCGGAAACGTGTTCGTACTGAATCTCGAGTGAACGATCGCAAAGCCGGACTGATACCGTTCATCCTGTAAATCATCAAAATATAAACCAAGCTGATCGGTTGTCACAAGTCCTTTGTAAACGATTGTTTCGCTTGAGCTGCTTAAGACGTATTGTTCAATGCCAAGCTGCTCCGCTTCCCGTTCAAATAAGCGGCGAATCAGGAACAATGCCCGTTCGAACGCCAGTCCTTCCACTTTGTTTGCTTCAATGAAGCATTGCCGGATAACAGGTTCCGTTTGACGGGCTTTTTCTCCAATCACAGTGTTCGTGACCGGTACCGTCCGCCATTCGATCAAACGTTGTCCTTCTGATAAAATGATGGATTCCAAAGCCCGTTCCAACCGTTGACGCAACCGGTCTTCCCGCGGTAAAAACATCATCATGACCCCGTAGTCCCCACTGCGCGGCAGATGGACATTTCGTAAGGCTTGACGGAAGAGACGATCTGGTATTTGCGTGAGGATGCCGGCTCCGTCGCCGGTTTTCGCATCACTTCCTTGTCCTCCCCGATGTTCCATCTGACACAACATCTTCAAGGCGTTTTGAACGATTTCATGACTGGCTCGTCCCGTCCGATGAGCATAAACCCCGATTCCACACGCATCGTGTTCTTGTCTCGGATCATAAAGTCCTTGCCGCTGCGGTATTTGATGAAATGACATGTTACCACGCTCCTAACCGTTCTAAATTTTCTGTATATTCTGTTAAAATATACTTTACACTCTTTTATGTTTATTCGCTACCATGTATATTTCCAAAATTTGAGTTCTCTCATCCCTTGATAGACCGTTTCATCATGATGACAACGCTTACATATAGATGAATAATTTTTTTGAATAAAATATTTTTTAAGAGGCTGTTCATTTTTGCCGTAATTCCTTTTTCCGTGGTATTTTTAAATAGAAAATAAATTATCAGTGCTTGTTTGGAAAAGGAGAATATTAAAATGAAAAACTCTGTAAAATGGACGGGTCTCTTGATTGCAGGAACGGCCCTGGTCCTTAGTGCATGTGGTCAGGAAGAAAAACAAATGACCGCATACGATAAAATTAAAAAAGAAGGAACCTTGACCGTTGCAACAGCAGGTACCCTTTATCCGACATCTTTCCACGAAGAAAAAAGTAACAAATTGACCGGGTTTGATGTCGAAGTCGTCAAAGAAATCGCAAAACGTCTTGATTTAAAAGTCGCCTTCAAAGAAATGTCTTTTGACGGAATGCTGACAAGTGTGAACACCGGTCAAGTGGATTTAGCGGCCAACGATATTACGATTACGGAAGAACGCAAAGGAAAGTTTGCCTTCTCTAAACCTTACAAATATACGTACGGGACAGCGATCGTCCGTAAAAGTGATTTATCCGGCATCAAGTCCCTCGAAGATTTAAAAGGGAAAAAAGCAGCTGGAGAAGCGACGACAACGTACATGCAAGTGGCCAAGAAATACGGTGCCAAGGAAGTCACATATGATAATGCCACGAATGATCAATATTTACGTGATGTCTCTAACGGACGGACGGACGTCATCTTAAACGATTATTATCTCCAGAGCCTTGCCGTCGACTTCTTCAAAGATTTCGACATCACGATTCACCCTGATATTGCCTATAACCCAAGCCAAGTCGGACTCATCATGGACTTGGACAACAAAGAGTTACAGTCGAACATCAATGCTGAAATCGATGAAATGAAAGAAGACGGCACGCTCGCCAAATTGTCGAAGACATTTTATGCCAACAAAGACGTCTCGAAAATGCCTGATGTCAAGACGACGCTCGTCGACGTGAATTGAACAGTTTCTCTGAGATTGAATGGCGGTCTGTCTTTAACCCGGAATTAGCAAAAGAAGCGTTTCCCTACATCTTAGGAGGGCTCGGTCATACGCTTTGGATTTCGATACTCAGCATGTTGATTGGTCTTGGACTCGGCTTGTTGCTTGCTTTGGCACGTTTATCCACATCACGTCTGTTACGGACAATCGCCACTCTCTACATCTCCTTCATGCGCGGTGTACCGATTCTCGTCTTATTATTCATGTTTTACTTTGGTTTGCCTGTCATTAACATTCAACTCGATGCCTTAACCGCTGCCATTGCCGGTTTCAGTCTGAACAGTGCTGCCTATATGGCTGAAATCATTCGTTCGTCACTTTTGTCCGTTGATCGCGGGCAACAAGAAGCGGCACAATCGCTCGGGCTTTCCAGATACCGTGTGTTCGTCGGCATTATCTTGCCGCAGGCCGTCCGCCTGGCAATCCCCCCGTTATCAAATGTCCTTCTTGATTTGGTAAAAGCCTCTTCGCTCGCTGCCATGATTACGGTGCCGGAGATTTTTCAACGGGCAAAAATCGTCGGCGGACGGGAGTTTGACTACATGACAGTTTATTTTGTCATCGCCTTCATCTACTGGGGAATCTGTGCCGTCATCGCCGCTGGACAAGAAATGCTCGAACGGCGTTTCGCCCGCTATCTATAACGTAAAAAAGCTCAACCGTTTTTCACTTTCGTCACGAGGACGTCTGTAGAAAACAGGTTGAGCTTTTTTTATCAAAATTAGGCGAGAATACTCTCACCTCTAAGTGTCTCGGACAAAGCCCAGCGTAGATGGGAGATGAATCGCCTTCGGGCAAGGCGTGTCTTACGACACGTCAATTGCCCGACGTTTTCGGTTTGAAAACACTTAAAACCAGGAAAAAAACAATACGTCGTGTTCTTTGAAAACTGAAGGTATAGGGTTGTGACTGGAAGTTCGTCTGTCACGTAAAATCTTCAACGTTCACCTTGCGGATGACCGAAGTAGCGAAAACCAAGCAGAGTAAGCGTCCGCACAAAAGAAACTGACAAGATTAAAATCCAACCGTCGGGACGACGGGGTTAGCCTGATAAATTTCAGACCAATAGGTCGGATAACTCAGGAATCCTTCACCTCTTAGCATAGCGTAGGTAGAGGTAGTTCAAGCTTGTTGGTCGAGCAATGGTTCGACAGATAGTGCTTCCAATGGTTTATGGAACAAATAGCCTTGAAGCGTCTGGCACCCTAACCCTGTCAAAAGTTCCGCTTCCGCCATCGCTTCGATTCCTTCCGCGACAATCGTCATCTTCAACCGATCTCCTAATTGAATGATCATCTCGACGATGGCTCGTTTTTCTTCCGAGTCAATCGCCGCCCGGACAATCTCTTTCGGAATTTTCAACTGATCAAAAGGTAATTCGACTAGCGTCTGCATCGAAGAAAAGCCGGTTCCAAAATCGTCAAGCGCAATCCGGATTCCGTGGAGATGCAATTCATTTAATGTCTCGATTATTTGTGCCATTCCTTCGATAAAAATATGTTCTGTCATTTCGATTTCCAATAAGTAAGGCGGAAAACCGGTTGATCGTAAAATCTCCAATACCTTTTCGGTAAAGTCTTCTTGACGCAACTGCGAAGGTGAGACATTAACGGCAATCGTGATTGGTTTTCGTCCTTGTTCCAACCATTGCTGACCTTGCAGGCAGGCTTTACGCATTACCCATCCTCCAAGTGTTTCGATGAATCGTGTCCGTTCTGCCAACGGAATGAATTCCAGCGGAGAAATCAACCCGTATTTCGGATGATTCCACCGGACTAGTGCTTCTGCACCCGTGATGCAGTGATTAGTTGCGTTGACTTGCGGTTGAAACAATACGAAAAAGTCCCGGTCAAGATCAGCATCATACAGATCACGTGTCAGTTGCATGGCTCGTTTGCGTTCATTTTGAGTCACCTGATCCGTGATCGCAAACGTATTTTTACGATTTGACTTTGCTGTAAATAAAGCAATCTCGGCATCATTGATGACATGATCAATCGATTCTCCGTTGACAAATGACACCCCGATGCTCGCCGTTACATTAATTTGCTTAAAATCGATTTGGACACGTTCAGAAATGCTAGTCAAAATCTCATCACATAACTGGTCCGGTTGCGAGGACGTCGCATGTAATAAAAAGGCACTTCCACTCGCTTTAGCGACGATACAATCGGAAAAACGCGTCATCAACCGTTTTCCGATGATATGCAATGTCCGGTCTCCCGTCCGGTAACCGAATGCATCATTGACTGTTTTGAAATCATCCAAATCAATCAGACAGATGATATCTCCCGCGACCGCTTTTTTTTCCGTTTCAATCACAAAAAAAGACCGGTTCGCCAGTTCCGTGACCGAATCAAAAAATGCTTGTTCCTTCAATCGAGCTAAGTAGTCGATGTTTCGTTCCAGCCGTGAAACATACTGTCTATGAATCAACAGACTGATCAGTGTAGCAATCAAAATCAGTCCGATCCGTGCGATATGATCCGTTGAACTGAAGTTTGACATGCCTGCCGGTGCTTTTAACCAGACGTACAGGAGTGATAAAACGCTGATTGCCGTCGCATACAGTAACATCGTCCGGTTAATGACGACCAGGGAGGCCAATACAAATAACAACGATGCGGCCCACACAGTCTGTGCCCCATTGTTTATATACGGATAGTTGATCAACGGGATCAATAAGAAGACACTCGACATCATATGCGGTTTCCATCGGTCGCTAAGACTGCTTTTCCCAATCAGAAACTGTACACCACCCACAATAAAAATCAAAAAAGCACGCCACACTTCAGACCACTGCAATCCAGACGAACTGATGTTGCTCGAGAAGATATATAAAATGGAACCACAGCTAGTCAGCACAAAAATAATCATTCCGAACAGCTGGTAATTGGCGTTTACTTCGCGATGGTAGTGAAAATTCGTCGATGAAGGACGTTCATGTGCCTTCATAATCTTCTCTCCTTCCCGTGACTTCGTCCTCTTCTTTTCCTTATCGAGTTGGAATTAAAACCTAATTCCTCCATTGATTTGGTTTTAATTCCTCACGTCTAAAGAAGTCTTCATTCGGGTAATTGACTAGTAAAGGTTGAAAGGAGTGTTAAGTCATGAGTCGTCTTTTATTTATCGAAGCCAATGACAGTACCCATCAAAAGAAAGGAATCAGCTCGCATATGAATGAAGCCTTTCTTTCAAGCTACCGGACACATCATCCGGAAGACGAAATCGTCGTTCTTAATTTATTTGAGGAACGGTTGCCGTTTTTTGATTTACGTCTCGCATCCGCTGCCGCCAAACTGTTTCGCGGAGAATCGGTAGATCCCGATGACGATGTTCCGATCGGAAAATTACAAGAATACCTGACCGGATTTCTCGACTCGGACAAAATCGTCTTCTCTTTCCCGATGTGGAACTTGACCGTTCCGGCTCCCCTCCATAACTATATGGACTATCTGGCGCAAGCTGGTCAGACATTCCGTTATACCGCAGAAGGATCGATCGGATTGGTGAAAGGAAAACAAGTATTGTTGCTGCATTCACGCGGCGGTGACTATTCGACATCCGATAAAGCGGACTCCGAACATGCCGTTCGTTACATGCTCGACATACTCCGTTTCTTCGGCATTGAAGATGTTCAAACGATCATTTTGGAAGGCCACCAACAATATCCGGACCGCGCGGATGAACTCACTAAAAAAGCCCTCTCCGCATGTGAGAAGGCCGGGGAAACATTTTAAAATGTAAACAGTAGAAATCGTTCTTTTCCTTTAAGAACGATTTCTTCATAGGTATGCAGATGAAAGGCACGAAACAACGCATATGAAATTGTATAATCCCGTTGTGCCGGTGAACTGTCATCACCCAACATCACTTCATGATAATAACCACGTTGATAATAAAAATGAGCGATGAAAGAAGCATCATTCAAAGATAAACTGTAGCTTAGTCCTTTTTCTGTAATTTTCAAGCCGGCTTTGTATTTTTTCTCATAGGTCAACAATTGAGAATGGTTGTAATAAATCTTAATCAATTGTTTTTTTAATTCTTCCGTGTCGTACGTCAGTTCTTCCAACTCTTCGTAAACTTTTTCCGCCAAATGATACTGTTCATTCTCTACGTGCAGATTTGATATTGCCATCTTGATCCGAATGAACATTTTAGGTGATTCGTACCAGATATCTTCTTGATCCGTCAGTCGTGATAACAATGCTGAAGCAGTACGGTAATCAATTTTCTCCGTCTTTACCTCTAACAAAATCGTAAAATACGCTTTCAACAGCCGGATTTCATTGTGATGAATCGCGTCAGTTCGTAATAATTCTAGTCTCATCTCTTGATATTTCTGCTCACGAAACAGACTGGATAAATGATTATCGGCCTCCCGGAATGCGTCACTCTCCAATTGGTCCCGAAATAATAAAGAAAGTGGTACACGCAATCGTTTCGAGATTTGTTGCAATAAGTCAATCGTTGGCGAATTGCGCCCATTTTCAATTTTACTGATTTCCGCCTGGCTACATATGCCGTCGCACAATTCTTTTTGTGTCATTTTCTTTTCTTTACGAATCCGTTTGATTTCATTTCCAATCATATGAGGTAATGATTCCATCATAATTTACCTTTCCGTCTCTTCCATCTATTGTTGTATAACAGTTGTTTAGTTTGATTTTAATGAAAAATACATCCTATCTGATAAATGATGTTCTAAGATGGTTGCGAATGAAGTATTTCCGGTTGCCAAGAAGATACCATAGGCAAGTGTATAGGCCTCCTGAATCCGCTCTGAAGGACTGTTTAACTGCTCCAGTGCGTATCCTCGCTGATAATAGAAGTGTCCCAAGAAACTTGTGTCCTTCAACTGATTACTCTCGTTAATTGCTGCCTCTGTTTTTTTTAAAATTAGAGAAAATTTCTTCTGTTTAATCAAGTTGCGGATGTAGTTGTATACAATTTTTAATTTAACTTCCTTGTATTCGATCGTATCATATTCAATCTCAAACAGCAGGGAGTAAATGGAGTCCGCACGACGATACTCGCCGTAATTCGTATATAAAATCGCAATCGACATTTGAATTCTTAAATACAGCAGAAACGACTCTTCAATCAATTTTTCCTCTGCTGATACATTCAAAAGTTGTGAGATACACGTTCGGTAATCGATAATGTTCGTTTGTTCTTCAATAATCAATTTATGATAACGCAATAAAATGATGATTTCTTTGTCCGTTTCTTCCGCCAAATATTGATCAATGCGTTTAAATATTTCAGCATATTGATTCAGACGTGTAAGATGGATTATTTCTTGATCGCGCATTCGAAAATTTGTTTTTTTCTCTTCATTGATAAAAAAGGACGAGACCGGAACATGAAAGCGTTCTGCAATTTGTTGCAACAAATCAACCGTGGGTGAGTTGCGTCCATTCTCGATTTTACTGATTTCTGCCTGACTGCAAATTCCCTGACATAGTTCGGATTGTGTCCAATTCCGCTCTTGCCGAATCCGTTTGATTTCGTTACCAATCGAAACATTTAATTGATTCATGGATGTCTCCTTCACAATCTGTTCCTGTTCTGGACAAAAAAACAGGCCTCCCGTTCAAGTGATTGACTTGTGACGGAAGACCTGTTTATTTTGATGCTTCCGGCGAGAATCGAACTCGCACTGCAGCATTACCATTGCTGAGGTCTGCCATTAACCTACGGAAGCCTGTTTTTTCTAATATTAGTATAACGTAATCCAATATGAAATTCAACTTTTTCACAAATATAGAAAAAAAGCGGTTAGAGGAACCCTTTCCCCTAACCGTTTTGATGATACATTAAAGGACTGTTTTAGTTAATGAGTTATCAAAGACAATCAGCACAGAATAATGTTCATCCGCTTTCGATGCGACGAATGTCGAGAATTTGAGTGTGATGATTGAATTTGAACCGACACCGTTTTCCTCAAAGAATTGGTTAAGTCGTTCTTCGAGTTCTTCTGGTGATCGTCCTACTAACACTTTTGAATGTAACATAAAATCCACCCCGTCCTTTTTTTTGTGTACGATATTGAGTTTTCCCATGGGCTCATTTTTTAAAACCTCTATTTTTCCAGCTTGCCGAAATAAGAGGCATTCGGTACTGTGAAGATATGGTAACTTTTTTAGAGAAAGGACTGATCAGAATGAATGAGCATATGTTCGATGAAATTTTGGAAAAAAGACAAACCGGTTCCGTCAAATGGGATGGTTTGAAACAGTTGTTCGGATCGGATGAACTAATTCCGATGTGGGTTGCGGATATGGACGTCCGCCCAGCCGACTCCATTACGAAAGCCTTGACAAGACGGGCTGCAAGCGGCAATTTCGGCTATTCCCTGTTTGAAGAAGAAGCAAAACACGCGATTCAGCATTGGTTTGAAAAACGTTACAATCAATCGGTGGATCCGGCGACGATTCTTTATTCGAACGGTGTTGTGCCCGCCCTCGCACACAGTGTACTGGCCTTGACCGAGGAAAACGACGAAATCATCATCCAGACTCCGGTCTATCCGCCTTTCCATCATGTCATCGAAGCAAATGGACGACGTTTAATTGAAAATCCGCTCCGCTTGCAAAATGACCGGTATGAGATCGACTTTTCCATGCTGGAACAGCAAATGAAGACCGCCCGCATGATTATTTTATGTAATCCGCATAATCCAACCGGCCGTGTATTCAGTTACGATGAATTGCAACGGCTCGTTACACTCGCTAAACAGTATGGTGTCTTTGTTTTATCGGACGAAATCCATGCAGACCTGCTGTTTTCCGAAGCGATCCATCATCCGATCATTGCCTTTGATTATGATCAGGTGATATTAGTCAGTGCCCCGTCTAAAACATTTAATATCCCGGGGCTGTATGCGTCTTATCTGATCGTACCGAATGCCGACTTGCGGCTCAAAATCGAGCAGGTACAGCAGGCAAACTTTGTCCATCCGAATGCTTTTGCAGCAACGGCCATCATTGCTGCTTATACCGATCCCGAAAGTGAATCGTGGTTACGGGAATTGCTGCTTTATCTTGAGGAGAACCGGAACCATGCCGTCAAGCGGATTCAAACAGAAATGCCACGTCTCACCGTCGTTGCGCCGGACGCGACCTTCCTGCTTTGGATTGGCTGCCGTGCTCTTCCGTTTGATTCGAAAGAACGGGCGGACTGGTTAGTGGAACAGGCCGGTCTCGCCTTGACGCACGGACAACCATTCGGAAAAAATGCTTCAGCCTTCGAGCGATTGAACTTCGGATGCCCGCGGAGTCAATTGGACGAGGCACTTAATCGTCTTCGAACGGCTTATGAAGCGATTGTCTTTACGGATTAAGAGTGATGAACCCCGCGATTCAAGTGACTTTCACGTCATTTGAATCGTTTTTTCATGCAAACAAAGCTCCTATTGTATCGTTTTTTACACCGTTATTTATTTCAACGGTTTTTCTTTCATGTTACGTTCATAAGACTGAATTCAGAAAGTTTAAACTTTAACAGGGACGAAAACCGTCCCAACCCCTTGATGGACGAGGGCTGACGCCGCTTTTAACGACTTTGTGAAGACTTGCGTTGTTGTTTTAGACCTTGTAACGTGGGGAACAAATCGATTGTGCTTATTTTGACGAAGATATGAACAGCGCAAAAAAAGTTGAAATTGGAGGATTTATTGTTATGACGCAAGAATGGATTTCTATCAGCTTGTATCTGGTCATGATGCTTGCTATCGGTTACATTGCCTACAAGCGAACGACAAACACAGAAGATTATATGTTAGGCGGTCGGGATTTAGGACCCGGTGTTACGGCTCTATCCGCCGGAGCATCCGACATGAGTGGTTGGATGTTGATGGGATTACCTGGTGCCATGTATGCCACTGGCGTATCCGCTTTATGGCTTGCTTTAGGATTACTGATCGGATGTTACGTGAACTACCTGATTTTAGCGCCACGTTTTCGTCTCTACACGGAAATGGCAAATGACTCGATTACGATTCCCGATTTCTTAGAAAATCGTTTCAAAGATACATCACGTGTCTTACGGACGGTTTCAGCAGTCGTCATTATCGTATTCTTCACGTTCTACACATCAGCTGGTATCGTATCCGGCGGGAAATTGTTTGAAAGCTCATTCGGCTTTGATTACCACTATGGTATGCTCTTGACGATTGCGGTCGTTGTCGCCTACACATTGTTTGGCGGTTTTCTCGCAGTCAGTTGGACCGACTTCGTCCAGGGTTGTATCATGTTCATCGCGCTTGTTCTAGTACCAGTCGTCGCGTTGACAGATGTCGGCGGGATTGACGGGGCCTACAGCTACGCTGAAAACTTAGACCCTACTTTGTTTGATCCATTGAAAGGAACGACATTCCTCGGAATCATCGGATTCCTCGCATGGGGACTTGGTTACTTCGGACAACCGCACATCATTGTTCGTTTTATGGCCATTCGTTCAGTCAAAGACTTGAAAAATGCACGTCGGATCGGCATCGGTTGGATGTTTATCTCGATTCTTGGTGCCATGATGACAGGACTTGTCGGAATTGCTTACTTTGAAGGACAAGGCAACGGTCTAGGTGATCCGGAGACGGTCTTTATCCGCTTCTCTGACGTCCTGTTCCACCCGTATATCACTGGATTCCTGATGGCAGCGATTCTTGCTGCAATCATGTCGACGATTTCGTCCCAGTTGCTCGTCACATCAAGTGCCTTAACAGAAGATTTTTATAAAACGTTCTTAAACAAAAAAGCGACGGATAAACAGTTAGTCTTAACAGGACGTATTGCCGTCCTAGTCATCGCTGTCATCGGTTCCATATTAGCCTGGAACCCGTCAGCTACGATTTTATCACTCGTCGGTTATGCATGGGCCGGTTTTGGTTCGGCCTTTGGTCCAATCATTCTGCTTTCGCTCTATTGGAAACGGATGACGAAACAAGGAGCACTTGCCGGTATGTTATCCGGTGCCATTACGGTTATTGCCTGGGTACAGCTCGGACTCAGCGATACATTGTACGAAATGGTACCCGGTTTCTTTACCAGCTTACTCTTTACTGTCGTTGTCAGCCTCTTGACGAAGCAACCGGTTGAATCGGTTCAAGATACATTTGACGATATGGAAGAAGAATTAAAAGAAGCCATCGAATAATTTGAAGCAACAGATAAAACCCCTTTGAGTCTGACTCAGAGGGGTTTCTTGCCGTCATAATTCAAGAACACCATAGTGCAGCTTGGATGACTTTCGTTTCGTACGCTCAAATCCGTACCGTTCAAAGAGATCACTCTCAAAATGAGCTTTTAAGACGATTCTTTGTCGCGCGACACGCTTCGCTTCAGCTAACACATGTTCTGTCAACGGTTCATAGTTTGCCAATTGCCGTAATCCGTCTAGATGTGTGGATTCCGAAATCGTTTTTTCAAACATCGGATCAAAATAAATCACATCCACCGAATTACTCGTGCATTGTTTGAGGTATGTGAAGTGTTCCGTCAGTTGAACGTTAATCCGACGCATCGCCTCAACGATTGGCGAATATCCTTCAATCCACTGCCGCAACCCTTCCCGGACGATCAGTGCCGTGACCGGATTACTCTCTATACCGGTGACCTGACCTGACCGGCCGACCGCATGACTCATGATGATTGCATCCGCTCCTAAACCTAACGTACAATCAAGGACTGTCATCCCCTCTTGCAATCGGGCAATCGCAATCAAGGGGTCATGACCGTCGCGGTCGAATTGTTTGATCCGAAAAACCGCACTGGACGGATGAAAGAAAAAGGAACTGTCCGTTCCTGACGGATAGTACTCCAACCGGTTTTTATCCACGACAAGAACGGGCAGCTGATGTTGCTCGTGAAGTGCCGGCAGACTCATTTTTTTTCGTTCTACGACAGCAAAGTCGATGTTTTGTTCTGTTTCAAAAAGTTGTTGTCTTCTGATTTTCACATCCTCTGTCGGTCTTAAGCATGTCGTCAAGATCACTTTTTGTTTATCCAATCCGTTTCACTCCCAGAAAAAAATAAGCTAGCCTGCGCCAGCTTATTTCTTTTTCTTCAATAACCCTTCGATGTCTTCGATGAGTGCTTTTTTAGAAATCAAATCTTCTTGTTTTTCTTGTTCGACTTTAGCATCGACAGTCGTCCGTTGTAATAACGCCTGCAACGTCTCGTCAATACTTGATTTCAAATGATCGCGATCTTCTTTATTTAAGGCAAGATCGTGACGGACTTCGTCCCCTTGTTCGTCAAGTTGGCGTAACCGCTCCGTCAATTGTTTCGCTTCCCGATTCAAATCAGAATATAAGCGTTCGATTTGTTCTAAGCGTAATTTGATTCCATCGCGTTCTGTGAACACATTTTCCAACCCCTTCCAGCATACAGATGTCTACATCATTACTTTACCATATTCATCATGAAATGAAACAATCACAATCCGTTTACAACTTGCTTTTTCGCTCTTCCGGGTGCGAGATTCCTTCCGGCTATCTTTTGCAATTTGTTTCCTCAAGTCGCTATAATAAATGAGCAGAGTGAAATGCGATCAGAGGAGGACACCGTCATGGATTTAAAACGTCGAACACTACGTCATGTAGATCAGACTGAATTCGAACATTTTTTAAAGTACGGCGAACAGGCTTACGGATTATCTCGTCAGGAAATTCAAGGGTACGACCATGAGCTAGGAACCGAACGTGCCTTCGATTCTGTCGAACACAGTTATGCCGAAGATTTCTACTATGATATTCTCGTCGACGAACAGTTGATCGGTCGCGTACTCTTATTAAAGATGGGGCATTATTTCCAACTTGATTTGATGGTATTTGATTCGTACAGTAGACAAGGTTTTGGAACAAAGGCGGTAAAACAGGCACTCGAGCAGTCAAACGTATTGGCTCTTTACGAAGTGCGTGCCCGTATCCTGCCGACCTCTCCCCATCAAGAGATCGCTTCTAAGATTTTAGAGACGAACGGATTCGTCAAACAGAATGCTTACTTCAGCAAGGGTCGTCGTAAACGTTACTCCCTGCAACGCCCTTGAAATTCGACCGACGCAATCAGGCGTCGGTTTTTTTTGACATCAAACTAAAAACAGCGTAAAATCTTGGTTTGTATGATTCAGAAAGGAGTTCTCACATGAACGAATGGTTATGGTTTCCTTCCATCTTAATTACGATGGGATTATTATTACTCAGTTATCGCCTATTTGGCAAAACCGGTCTGATGATGTGGATTGCCATCGCAACGATCATTGCCAATATCCAAGTCACACAACAAGTCGAACTTTATTCTTATATTTTCACATTAGGTAACGTCGTGTACGGAAGCTGTTACTTGGCGACCGACATCTTAAATGAAAAGTACGGGAAGAAAGTCGCGCGTCAAGG
>Ga0308168_1000894_pt1 | contig 30915 bp, 31 predicted proteins | sample PhyCR2_FD_202133 | JGI IMG/M metagenome (GOLD analysis project Ga0308168, IMG submission 202133) | Phyllosphere microbial communities from UC Gill Tract Community Farm, Albany, California, United States - DLSLRC.R2 | ecosystem: Host-associated > Plants > Phyllosphere > Unclassified | place: USA...
AGCAGCTCGACCTTAATGAATCGAACCCCAATATCAGTGGCACTATTCTGTTCAGAGAGAACTATCTGAATCAGCCACAGACGCAGCAGGCGGTGAGCTATCTTAAAAGCCGCTGGGGGGGCTGAAAACGGCACGACAGCATGACCCGTGCGGTGAAGTTTTTGCCTGTGACTCACTACTATGCTTGCGCTATATAACAGTCTCTTTTCGATCTGTTTTATTTCGGTTCCCAGCTATTCCGGAAATCTCCGTGATAGCTGGCGAATCGTCATAAAAACCCGTATCGTCCGGGCGATTTCGGGGTCCACGGAAGTTGCAGAAAGGACGCGTTCCCGGTTTACAGGCTACTCTGAATTCTCCTTCTGATAAGCAGGGATTGTATGACCAGACGATCACCAAAGATTATCGTACTTGTCTGCCATATACGCTCTGGACGATAAACCTTATTTCCGTTCATCATGTCGCATTCTGCGAGTTGATAGGACACACATAAGCTATCCCTCAAGCGGAGCGGGCTGGTGTGCCAGAATGGCCTGTTCTACCCATTCAACCTGTGGCTTTTCTCCTGACACAGCAATTAAATAGTCCTGTCCGGAATTTGAATGGAATGTTGATACCCGGAAACTGTGTTTAAAAGCCAGAGGTTCCGGTGCCGCAAGCTCAAGCTGACTCTGTGTGTATTCTATTTTCGACATATAGCTTATGTAATCATCAGGCCCGGCAACACGGCTTGACCTTTTCTCACCTTTCCAGCCTTCGCCAAAAAGCATTACATCTGGCATGAATACCTCTGCGATAAAATGGCGTGGTTTAACCTTATGCACAGATTGCCGATTCCACAATCTGTCTGACATCTCTCATTACGCTGATAAATCATAGCCAGCATGCCGCTGATAAAACCCTCTCAGGACATCTGCGAAATGCCTAAAGCCTCACTGCCTGTTGTCATATATTTCCCTGCCGGTTTGCTGAATACACGGTTATACGTCTGAACTTCGCATATCACACTATCCTCAATAGAGGAGGTGTCTATGTGTGGACGGTTTGCGCAGTACAGTAGCAGAGACGAGTATTTTGACGCGCTCGGGCTTAAATCAGATGAGATTATTTATGACCCGGAACCCATTGCGCGATTTAATGTTGCGCCGGGAACAAAGGTTCTCCTGCTGAACGAACGGGAGGATGAGTTTCACTTTGACCCGGTTTACTGGGGCTATGGCCCGGAGTGGTGGGACAAACAGCCCCTGATTAATGCCCGCGGTGAAACAGCTGCAACAGGCCGTATGTTCAGACCGTTATGGGAGCACGGTCGTGCCATTGTGCCTGCCAATGGGTGGTATGAGTGGAAGCGGGAGGGTGACAAAAAACAGCCTTACTTCATCTATCACAAAAAGAAAGCGCCGCTTTTCTTCGCCGCGATTGGCAGGGCGCCTTATGGCCAGGAACACGGGCATGAGGGATTTGTGATCGTTACGTCAGCGAGCAACAAGGGCATGGTGGATATCCATGACCGCTGCCCGCTGGTTCTGACTGCAGATGCTGTACGCGAATGGCTGAGCGCTGAAACCACGCCGGAACGCGCGCAGGAAATCGCTCACGATGCCGCTTTGCCCGGGAAGGATTTCTCCTGGCATCCCGTTACAACAAAAGTGGGCAACATCCATAATCAGGGGGAGTCTCTGATTGAGAAAATCAAGCCTGAATGAGCAGTAAAAGGTTTTGATATTTTCGCTGAAAAGGCGGCGGTAATGCCGTCTGAAAACCCGCCGGAGCGGGGTATAACTGTTCATCTTTATCACGTTTAACCTATCGCGATCTTCTCTGCTCATTCCCACTCATTATGCTTAACCCCATAGTCATAGAGAAGCTGCATCAGAACCATGCGTGGCATATCTTTACTTGAGAATCTGAAATTGTTGTTGAGTACAGAGGCAATATTAGCGCTGGAAAGCAAATTACCTTTGTAATAAATAGACAACTTCTTACCTATGTTCTGTTTCGTAGTTATAGAGAGTATTTTTCCACACTCATCACTTAAGGAGAAATTTACATCCTCAGAATCAATCTCATCACTGTCCAGGTAACTTATTGATTTAATACATTCTGATGAGTATGTTTCCTTTGTACCATTCACTTCAAATATAAAACTACCGGGCCCGGCGACGGAGGCAAAAGAAAAGAGAAGGCCAGCGAGAAAGAGCGCGGATCTAAACATGCAATATCCATATCTTGAGCATTAACACGTGATTATAAAACCATGAGGCTGTTTGTGCACGCTATCAATAGCGTCGCATTAACAGAATGAAATTTGATGAAAGCTGTTTAATCAGTTCGTCGGGAAGTGGGGCCTCAACAAACATGTATGACGAGGCTTTAGAGTGGGCTGATTGAAATTAACAGCAGAGAATTAGTTGAATTTTTTTAATGATGGAAGTGTAAATAGTGGCCTGAGCACCTGTGATATTTCTGTGAAGGCAAGGCTCATTTTCATTCACCACCGGTGAGCGATTTGCCATGTAGCTGAGGAAGGATCTTTATTCAAACCGTCATCAGTCAATAAGTTTTGCGGTATCGCTTGCGGTTACCTTATTCATAAATTATGTTTCAGTATCAATGTGGATCGGAAAAATTGATTTGAACAGAAACCCCGGCAATTTTGCGCCATCAGGAATGCAGAGTTCACTGGGCCGTACCATGGCCTTCTTTCTTTCGCTCACCATATTTGCTGTTGTGATGATCAATATATGGACGCTCTGGGGATCATGGCAGCACAATCAGAAAGTGCGTGAAGAGGATGCCCGCAACCTGTCCGTTTCACTCGCTAAACAGGCAGAAGATGCGTTCCTGCAGGTGGATATTACACTGGCGGATGCCGTCAGGCAGCTCACTATTAATGGGCTGGATTATGCTGCAACGCCCGCCTTCGCCAATCAGCTTAAAGAGCAGCAGGGGAAGCTACGTCAGCTCCATGGCCTGTTTATTTATGATGCTCAGGGTAAATGGATTGCCACGTCAGGCAACTACGTTCCGGCAAAAGGCAGCAATGCCGATCGGGACTATTTTGTCTGGCACCGTACGCATGATGATGCCCGTGTCCGGATTGGCCATGTTATCCGAAGCCGGTCTACGGGTGACCTTGTTATTCCGGTCTCGCAGCGACTGAACGATTCAAAAGGTAACTTTGCCGGCGTTGCGCTGGCGACGGTCAAAGTTGACTATTTCCGGCAGTTTTACAACTACTATACGCTGGGTGACCGTGATGTACTGGGGCTGATTCTGTCAGATACTACTGTGCTCTATATACGGCCTTTCCCGGATACTGCCATTAACCACAGTCTGTCCACGAGTCCATTATTCACAACTGTCCTGAAAACATCTTCAAGTGGCAGTGCAACATGGCGCTCTGCACTGGATGGGGTAGAGCGGGTGTATGGCTACGCACGTCTTGAGCAGTATCCGCTTATTGTCACTGCAGGATATGATCTGGATAAGATCCGTTCAGACTGGTTCTCTGCCAATATCATCGACGTCCTGCTGAACCTGATACTGCTCGTAATGATTTCAGTAATGGGAATATTTGTTCTCCGGCAGGTGAGAAAGAACGTCAGAAATCAGGTGGAATTAACACAAATCAGGGATGAGCTGACCACCATCAATCACACACTGCAGTCGCTGGCTCTGATTGACGGGCTTACCGGACTGGCAAATCGCCGCCAGTTTGACGCGATGCTTGACCAGATCCTGAAGCGCTCTCAGAAATCCGGTGAACCGGTTTCTCTCATCATGTTTGATATCGACTATTTCAAGCGTTACAACGACACCTACGGGCATGTCGCCGGTGATGTCTGTCTGCAGCGCGTCAGCACCATCCTGAAAGAAACTACGCAGTGGCAGGATGCGGTGGTCGCGCGCTATGGCGGGGAAGAGTTCGCCATTATCCTGCCATTAAGCGGCGAGAGTGACGCGAAAATGATAGCAGAACGCGCAGTGAACGCCGTCCTGGCGGCCAGAATACCCCACGAAACTTCCGGCCTAACCGAACATGTCGTGACACTCAGCGCGGGCTATAGCAGCCTGATTTCGGACGGATATTCAGACGAAGCCATAAGACTCAAGCAACAGGCCGATAAGGCCCTCTACGAAGCAAAAAACAATGGCCGTAACCGTGTGCATGGCCTGAGTTAAAAGATATTCCTGGTACATTGACGCCATCCGGCTTTACTCATCATCTCTGCGCGCTGGAGTTAACAGGTCTGGAAAAAACCAACAGACGATGCGTATTTAATGGCCCCAGAAGTTTCAGTAAGCCTGACTCTGACTTGCGCTAATAAAAGACTTTTTTCAATCATGATGCATTGAAGGTAAGAGCCGTATATCGTGGTAAAAAGCACTTTTTATAGCCTGTATAGGGAAGGTAATGACTGTTCAGCAAGCGCCTCAACTTTAAACAGAGCGGCTGATATTAAGGCAATTTACGCTCGATGATTTTCAAGCACTGATGGCGTGCTGGTCTGCGCCAGAAATGGCTAAAATTAATGGTGGTGAAAATCCAACTGAGGAAATGGTCTTGAGATGTTTATTAAGTTATATCGGGCACTGGCAAGCGCTGGGCTATGGTACTGGGCAATATTTGAAAAGGCCACAGGTCACTACGCCGGAGCGTTTGGTTTTCAAAATGCTCATCGTGATATCAAACCGGCGTTAACATATCCTGAAGTTGGATGGACGTTGATTTCTGAGGTTCAGGGAAAAGGTTATGCGTCTGAAGCGCTGGCCGCAATTTTAGAATGGGCCGACCAGGCATTATCCTCTCCGTTGTGTTGTATTATTAATGAGGATAATAAACGGTCAAACTACCTGGCTGAACGTTTTGGATTTCAGTTTCAGCAGTATGTTATTTATCGTGGTAAGCACGTACGCATGCTTCTTCGCGAGTAAGTGTACCAGAGGTGGAGCTTATTTATCGATAATTTAAATGCTTCTTTTTCCAGAGGCACTGTATAAAGGCTAACAGATGCATCAATGTGTAGTGGTCGACATAACCCTGTGTGGAGCATTTCCATCAACAACTAGTATGACTGTCTAAAAATGAAAATAATACTTATTCGACATGCGGAAACAGAATGGAATCTGAAAGGAATAATTCAGGGACACAATGATAGCGCTTTGACCCGTCGCGGCTTGCGTGAAACATTAGCCTTACTGGATGCGCTTACTGAAAATCAATATAAAGTAGATTGTGTTTATACTTCTTCGCTTGGGCGTGCCTCGCAAATGGGAAAGAGCGTTGCTGAATATTTTCGCTGCTCGCTGATCGCTGAAGCGGCCTTAAAGGAACAGGCCTTTGGTAAGTTTGAAGGGATGTGTTCAGAATTGCTCATAAAAGATTATCCTAATGATTACAATGCGTTGTTCAGACTTGATGCCGAGTATTGTCCACCTGGTGGTGAGTCCCTGGCTTGCGCTTCACAACGTGTTATAGGTTTTATACAAAGTCTGGAAGATACATCACCACATCATCAAACAATATGTATTGTGTCGCACGGGCATATTATTCAGGGTGTTCTTTCGATTATTAATGAAGGAAGTATCAATAATTTTCCCCGGTATGCTCAACCTAACGCGAGTTATTCTGTTTTCGAGCTAGTTAGCGGAAAATTTACTGCTGTCAGGTGGGGCTTTGCCACACATTTGCGTCACATTGAAAGGTAGTGACTTTCGATTATTAGAATTTCTTAATGAGAACGTAAGTTTGATTAAGAGTTAAATCTGCAATTTTGCTCATTGTGGACCTTAGCCTGTCATCAGTCCACTTGATGCCAGGAACGGACTTTATTAAGTCCGACTTACATTGGATAAATGGGAACAGGCCAATGCTCAGTTGACATGAGTTACTACAGTAAATAATCGAAATTCTCTTCTCGATTAGAATTCAGATCTTGCAGTTTTACCCTCTCGAAAACCGCGGTAGTTTTATCAAAATAACCTCCAGGCCCCACCCTGGATAGCTCAGAATTTAATCATGCTATTTTTACTGGCCTTTCAATATCAGTACTAAGGCGATCCCACAATGCATCAAGATTTCAGCCATAGTCAGGTGCAAAGTCTAATGACGCAGAAAGAATGGCACGAAATTCTTTTTCGGATAGGATGCGCGTTCCATCCAAATACAATTGACCAACACTCATTTTCTGTTCACTCACTTTGACTTAATAACTATTAATTAACACATTAAAATGCAAGTGATTTCAATCTTATGGGTATTAACAATTGCCAACTTCCGCTTCTCGCTAATGGCAGACCTTAGAAGCGCTATAAAACAATCCCGGTCACTCCGAATGGCATGATGATGCCAAACACGACCAACATGAATGCATCGACACGCCTTATGGTTTCGCACTGGCAGACCGTTCACTTACGCCAGTGCGTGGCGACACCCTGGGGGGCTGGGTGAAATCACTACCACCATTTTGGCGGTACATTAACCGTTACGGTCTGCACTACAAATCCGGTGGCTTCGCCATAGATTTCAAAAGTGTACATAGACATGTACATAATCAAAAACAGTTACAAAATCCCGCTACAAACCCCTTCATTTACCAAGCGTGCAGACACAGTACTGTTATAGTTGCCCTTTATATGGGAGGAACCATGAGCGAACTGATTAATATTTTTACAAGTCATAAAAGTGAACGCAGTTTCACTGAGCAACCTGTCGATGAAGCCGTGCTGGATCGTATCCTCAGTACCGCTTATCGCGCACCAACATCAGTAAACTCGCAGCAGGTTTCTGTCGTGATTACGCGTGACGCAGGCCGTCGCGCAGAGATCGCCGCCATCGCTGGCGGTCAGCCGTGGATTGCCAAAGCACCGGTGTTTGTCACCTTTGTGCTGGATATGCATAAATCAGCGGTGGGCATGGCCGCTGTCGATCAGCAGCAGATTGCCCATCAGAGCATCGAGAGCATCGTGTCAGGTGCTACCGATATCGGTATTGCACTGGGATCGGTGATGGCCGCTGCACGTGCAGAAGGTCTGGGCATTGTGCCGATTGGCGGTATCCGTCGTGATCCAGAGGCGATGATTTCACTGCTGGAACTGCCGCCGATGACCTTCCCGATTGCGGGCGTGGTGATTGGTCACGTTGACGAACCGGCTCATCAGAAACCGCGTCTGCCTCTGGCAACGTTCCGCCATGATGAGACGTATCAGACCCAGGGTCTGGAGCAGCAGATTGCGGCTTATAATGAAGAAATGGTTCAGCACTGGAAAAACATCGGTCGTAACGACGGTGAGAGCTGGAGCGAGAGCGTCAGCGGTTACTACAAAAACATCTACTTCCCGGCTGTACTGCCGGCACTGCTGAAGCAGGGTTTCGGCACGGATAAATAATCCGCACGCTTTCCTGAGCGAAAAACAAAGGCCATCCGTACCTCGTGACGGGTGGCCTTTTTCATTTTGTTACTATAACGAAATGTGACTTTCCAGGTTGTAACACATAATTTCCCTGTTAACCGAAGCGCAACTGCCTTTAACACTTACTTCCAGGGAAATAACATGTCTCAGCGTTCACTCTTTGCGCTCTGTTTAATGAGCTTTTTTCTGGCCGATGTCCGTGATGGACTGGGGCCTTTTCTGGGGATTTTTCTCACAGAGCGACACTGGCGACCCGATGAAATTGGTCTGGTGATGACCTGTGGCGGGATCGCCGGATTACTTGCCACGCTGCCTGCCGGGATCGCCGCCGATGCAACCCGCCATAAAAAAATGATTGTGCTGCTGGGCTGTCTTGTGATTACCGTTGCCACGCTGCTGCTGTGGTACAGCAATCAGACCTGGACGGCGATGGTCTCGCAAATTGTGGCGGGCATTGCTGCGGCATTTATTGGCCCGACCGTGGCGGGGATCACCCTGGGTCTGACGGGACAGCGCGGCTTTAACCATCAGATGGGACGCAATGAAGCTTTTAATCATGGTGGCAACACCATTGCCGCCTTACTGGCCGGTTTTGCGGCCTGGTACTGGGGAATGGGTGCCGTCTTTATCCTCATGACGGTGATGGCTGTTTTCGCGGCTTTTGCCACGCTGGCGATTCGCGGTGATGAGATCGATAACGACGTGGCGCGTGGGTATGAACAGAATGAAGAGCGGCAGCCCGCGCTGAACTTATCGATGCTGATGCGAAATCCGGCGCTGATGATTGCGGGTGTGACGCTGCTGCTGTTTCATCTTGCCAACGCCGCGCTGCTGCCCATGCTGAGCATGCGCGTCGCCTCTGCAGGGGGCCAGACGGCAGTCAGCCCGGGCCTTTTCGCTGCAGCAACGGTAGTGATTTCCCAGTTGGTGATGATCCCGGTCGCGCTGTGGGTCTCTAAACGTGTTGAAACGCACGGCTATCGCCTGTTTATCATGGTCGCCCTGATAATCTTACCGCTGCGCGCGGTGATCGCTGCAGGCTTCGCTGAGCCGATTTTCGTCATTCCGGTTCAGATGCTGGACGGTATTGCCGCCGGGATCCTGGGCGTCGCAGTACCGGGCTACATCGTTACCCTGATGCGGGGCACCGGCCACGTAAATGCCGGTCAGAGCGTCGTTATGCTGATGCAGGGCGTAGGGGCGGCTCTGAGTCCCGCCATGACCGGCATGATCGCCGCTCGATATTCCTACAGCACCGCGTTTGCGGTACTAGGCGCGATAGCCCTGGCGGCGCTGATTTTATGGTGGCGTACCGGGAGTTCGCCTGCCACCCGTCTTGCCTGAACAGGCACAAAAAAGGCTGCCCATTGGGCAGCCTCTTCTGGCAAATCCGTTTGCGACCATCCGTTATTTATACAGTTCTGCGGTCATGTGAACACGGTTGTTGGTGTTCGCTTCCGTGATTTTGTACTGCGCGCCCTGTTCCTGAGCCTGAGCAGCGATTTTCGATTCTGCGCCATCCAGTGTTGAAGAGGTTACAGAAACGGTCTCAGCAAAGCTGCCGAATGAAATCATTGAAAGAGCAGCGATGACGGCGATTGAGAGTGCTTTTACGTTTTTCATGGTCATATTCCTGAGTTATGAAAGAGGAGGTTGTTTGCCTCCGATGGGAATAATAGTAACGCAGGTTATCATATCTATATTAACTATTAGTGCGGCAATGGTGATCATGCTAACTGTTTATCTCCGGGTCAGAAAGCGCCTTTGCCGTCTCTGTCATCAAATTCCTGAACCAGCGATGGGCAGGATCGTCGCGATAGCGTGCATGCCAGCCCATCTCGACCGGAAAAGTACCCAGGTCAACCGGTGCGGGGACGATTCTGAGCCGCTCATCGCGTGAAAGATGCTGACAGATCAGACGCGGCAGGGTCGCGCAGTAGTCTGTCACCGCAATCATCTCCGGCACGGCCAGAAAGTGTGTGACAGAGACAGCAACCTGTCGACGCAGGCCGCGTTGCTCAAGCGCCTGATACAGACCCGCGCGCATACGGCCAGGCGGCAGGACGTTGACGTGCTTTAACTGCTCATACTGTTCCGCGCTGAGGCTATCGCCTGCCAGCGGATGATCCGCGCGTAATACGCAGGCCAGGCCTTCATTCATCAGATGCTGCACCACCAGATTATCGGGAGGATCAACGATACGACCCAGCACCATATCGGTATTGCCTGAGATTACGCCGGTTTCCGTGACGTCATTGCCAAACGGGGTGAGGCGAAGTCTGATGCCGGGCGCGCAGGTCCGCAGGCGAGCCACGATGGCAGGCATCATGATGAATTCGACATAGCTGTTGGGTGCGAGGGTGAAGAGACGGGTGGCGTGCAGCGGGTCAAAGTCCTGCTGGCCGAGTATCACTTTATCGATCGATGACAGGGCAGCCCCGACCACCTGAGCCAGCTGTTCCGCTTTTGGCGTTGGCCGCATCCCGTAACGCTCACGGATAAACAGCGGATCGTTGAGCGTTTCCCGCAGCCGGTTCAGGGCATTTGAAAGCGCCGGCTGGGTAATACCAAGCCGTTCCGCTGCGCGGGTGACATTGCGCTCTTCCATCATGACCAGCAAAACTGGCAGTAAATTCAGATCATATTTCATTAAGTTATAATGCTACGTGAATAGCTGAAATTGAAGAAATAAATTTCATAAATATTCGTAAGCCCGCCATGATTAACAGGTCAACGCAGAAGAAGGCGGTTAACACGCTGGTTCTGACTATCCTTACACCTGAGACCGACTGACTGTGATATGGAGCGTAAATGAAAATTTTAATGGTTTTGACCTCGCATGATGAGTTGGGCACCACTGGCAAGAAGACCGGTTTCTGGCTGGAAGAGCTTGCGGCTCCTTACTATGCATTCCTGGATGCGGGCGCTGACATTACTCTGGCTTCACCGAAGGGCGGGCAGCCTCCACTCGATCCGAAAAGCGATGAGCCCGATTCTCAGACTGATGAGACCCGCCGCTTCCATGCCGATTCTGCTGCTCAGGCCGCGCTGGCCTCAACCATCAGGCTTGACTCGGTAAATCAGGAAGCTTTTGATGCCGTGTTCTATCCTGGCGGTCATGGTCCATTATGGGATCTGGCAAACGACAAACATTCCATTTCGCTGATTGAAAACACCCTGCAGGCGGGCAAACCGGTTGCGCTGGTCTGTCATGCTCCGGGTGTTCTGCGTGATGTGAAAAATGCCGATGGCACGCCGCTGGTGAAAGGTAAGAAAGTCACTGGTTTCACGAACAGCGAAGAAGAGGGCGTTGGCCTGACCGACGTGGTGCCATTCCTGGTAGAAGATGTGCTGAAACAGAATGGCGGCCATTATTCACGAGGTGATGACTGGCAGTCCTACACGGTTCAGGATGGCTTGCTGATTACCGGTCAGAACCCGGGTTCGTCGGCCGAAACCGCGAAGGTGTTACTGGCGAGCCTGGCGAAATAACGCGCCTTCTGGCATAGAGAGTTTTGAGGGCGCCTGCGGGCGCCTTTTTTATGGCTGGCGTTATGTCATCAGGTTGATAGTGACAGGATGAATTATTCTTTTTGAATAGATTTGGATTCTATTTTTCCTGGCATTAATAATAAACTTCTGGTGAATTTTCAGCGCTAAATTATTGTTCACGCAGTTCCACTGAAAATATAAACATGTCTTTAAAACCAGTGTTGACATCGTTTTTTATATCCGTAAAGTAGGACTCATCAGCGGCAAGCAATTGCCCTGATAGACTGAAAACCAAAGGTGTTATGCGTAAAAGGTGCCGACAAGTTTTGAGTTACAGATTGTCGGTGGTTCTGTTAAACATTGTTCTTTGAAACTGTTCGTTAGTTAATGATAACCCTGTTAAATGGAGTCGAAGTAAGTCTTTGAGAAGTATGCAGTAACGATGTACGTAGTTTGTAGTATCGCGTCGCGATGATGTAAGGCCTCGTAGTTCTGAACGTTACGTTACGACAGGATACGATTGCGGTTTAAACGTCGTAATGAAAGTAAGGCAACGCATCAAAAGTATATATCGCGATGGGGGTGTGCAGATTTATACGGGCCTGACCTGTCTTTGTCTCCTGAAAGACTATCAGGTGGTTGAAACCGCTAATGATAATGACATTTTACTATCGTGATCATTATTATCCGCAGGATCTGTTCATAAATAGCAGTACCGAAGCAGTACCTATCAATTAAGTTAGTTAATGGTAAACGTTAAATCTGTAGTACCTTAAAAGCCCTGACTACCACAGTCAGGGCTTTTATCATTTCTGCTATCAGAATAACTTTACCGAAGATATGCATCGCTTCGATGCTGATGGCCCGGCTTATCCGTATATGATTATTCCTGAGTCTGCGAAAGTGGCTTACATGAAAAACGAAGGACCTGATAACGATGAAGTGATCAATCAGGCACCTGGACAGATGCCTGCTGACTATTTTGATGGTAAGTCACTGACCGGGCTATCCGCTCATTGTGAGCGCGCCGCTTCAGCTTCAGCCTGACGCGTCAGCGTACGGGCCAGAATCGAGGAATAAAGTGGTTTTCCCCCCAGAAACTGCGCCAGCAGTGTCGCGCCGAGACAGGTAATGATCATCGGCAATATCAGTTGATAGTTATCGGTCATCTCCAGCACCAGCACGATACCGGTCAGCGGTGCCCTTACTGAAGCCGCAAACAGTGCGCCCATCCCCGCAATCGCAAAGGTCCCTGCTTCCAGATGATAAAGCGGAAACAGGTCCGTCATTGCCACGCCAAAGGCTGTTCCGAGCAGTGTTCCCAGTGCCAGCATTGGCGCAAAAATCCCACCCGGCGCCCCTGAGCCAAAACAGAGCAGCGTCGTCACCAGTCTGACCAGGAAGATCACCAGCAGCAGGGCAAACGGGAAGACGCCATGAACCGCCTGTGGAATCAGTGCTGAACCGCCGCCTGCGCCAGGCGCGAACAGCAGAGCCAGAATCCCGCAACCACCGCCGAGCAAAGCACCCGCCAGCACGACGCGTGCCGTTTTACCGGCATAAAAACGGGCAAAAAGATCCTGCGTGATAAATATCAGACGGTTAAACAGCACGCCGACCATGCCGATAACCATGCCAAGTACCAGATACAGCCACAGCGTCTGCACCGGCGCATCAGCCAGCTTGCCGACGGAGATCACCGCCTGTTCACCGTTGAAACAGCGAAACACGATGCTCGCCATAATCACGCCGGTAAACACGGCTTTAATCGAAATCAGGTTATAGCGGAACTGCGGGCGCATCTCTTCGATGATAAACAGGATGCCCGCCAGCGGCGCATTAAACGCCGCTGCCAGACCGGCCGCCGCACCGGTTGCCAGCAGCGTATGACGCGCTTCATTACTGCGCATCCCCAGAATATCAATCACCATCCGGCCAATGTTCCCGCCCAGCTGCACCGTTGGTCCTTCACGGCCCAGCACCATCCCGGCCCCGAGCGTGCCCAGCCCGCCAAAGAATTTTACCGGAATCACCCGCCACCAGCGCACCGGTCTCAGCTCTTCCAGCGCGCCTTCGATTTCAGGGATACCCGAACCGCCAGCTTCGGGAGCAAAGCGTCTGACCAGAAAATAGCCGACCATTGCCAGCAGCGCCGAGACGACAAAGGCCGCAGCGTAGAGCATCCAGCCCTGAATGTGTTCAGGGGTGAGCGTGTCGGCGCGCCACTGCTGTATGGCCTCAACGGCCCGTGCAAACGCGACGCCCGCCAGACCTACCAGCGTACCGACCAGTGCGGCACAGAACAGCATCGCCAGCGGCGTTTTATCCCGATGGAGCAGGGCACGAAACATCCGGCTACGCGCCGCGATGGAGCGGGGAACATAAACCGGCTGCGGTGATTCTTCATTCATTGTGAGACTTTCTTGTTCAACCAGACCAGCGTGCCAGTTTACTGAGTGATAAGGGGAAAACAAACGTCAGGATCAATTCCTTCTGAGGAAAAGTGTTAATCAGTTTGTGGTGGACAAACCACTTGCGCCATGCGTTCGCGGTAGGCTGGGTTATCCTGTTTTTTCAACGCCTGAACCGCTGCGTTCAGCGTAGACTGGTTCTGTTTCAGGTTCTGTTTGTCGTTGAGAAACATCTGCCGCAATTGTTCATCCGGGGTGGCTGGCGGTAACTGACACTTCTGACGCAAATCGTTGATAATTTGCTGCTGACGCAGCGCAAACTTCAGCGTGTCATAGGGCGCGGCTGCCACAACCAGCGGGCTTAACAGCGGCAGAATAAACAGCGTGTTGCGGATCACATTCATGATGGTCTCCTGACTGCGGAAGAGAGGAGTAAGTCTTCGGCAGTTTTCAGTTGAGTTTACTCGTATTGAGTGATTAGCCTGAGCACAGCACCATCGACCGACTGCGGCAACATCGCCACGGTTGACGCAATAATCATAGCAATACTGGCGCGACAGGGAGCTGACATGCAGCCACATTCCACTGAAATTATTACCGCTGACTGCTGTATTGTCGGCGGTGGCCCGGCCGGGTTGATGCTGGGCTATCTGTTTGCCCGTGCGGGCCTGCGCGTCGTCGTCATCGAAAAGCACGCCGATTTTCTTCACGATTTTCGCGGAGACACTATCCACCCGTCGACGCTGGAAATTATGCATCAGCTCGGACTGCTGGAAACCTTCCTCACTCTGCCGCATCAGCGTGCTGAAAAGCTGGAGGCGGAAATTGCAGGACAGAGTGTTACGATGGCCGATTTCTCACGTCTGCCGGTTAAATGCCGCTTTATCGCCTTTATGCCGCAGTGGGATTTCCTGAACTACATGGCCGAACAGAGCGCCCGCTATCCGGGCTTCTCTCTGTTGCAATCGACTTCGTTTGAATCGCTGACTGATGAAAATGGCACGGTCAGCGGTGTGACGGCCTCACGCGGCAACCAGCAACTGCATATCCGCTGCAAACTGGTGGTCGGCGCCGATGGGCGTCATTCACGGGTGCGCGAAGCCGCCGGGCTGACCGGTCAGGAGTTTGGCGCAGCACGCGATGTCATCTGGTTCCGGTTGAGTAAGCAGCCGCACGATCCCGATCTGGGCATGGGCCATAAAGGGCCTCGCCAGAACTTTATTGTTATCGATCGTGGCGACTACTGGCAGTGCGGACTGACCATTCCGAAAGGGGAATTTGAGGCGAAACAGGCCGCCGGACTCGACGCATTTAAAGCCGAAGTGGCGGCGCTGTCGCCTTTTGAAGCGACGCGCGTAGCGGAAATCACCAGTTGGGAAGCGTTTAAGCTGCTGTCGATAAAGATTGACCGGCTGGATAAGTGGGCGAAACCCGGCCTGCTCTGTATTGGTGATGCTGCACATGCTATGTCGCCGATTGGTGGGGTTGGCGTCAATCTGGCGATTCAGGATGCGGTAGCGACGGCGAATCTTCTCAGCGACCCTTTGAAGCGGGGAGAACTGCAGCTGCGCGATCTGGAGAAAGTGCAGAAACGTAGGCAGTTCCCCACGGTCGCCACGCAGTTTTTGCAGATCAAAATGAGCCGAGGCAAAGCCAAAAGAAAACCCACGGGAAGCAGCAAGGTGCCTGCGATTATCCAGCGCCTGCCGTTCCTGCGGTTTGTGCTGGGACGCCTGATTGGCCTTGGCTTCCGGACGGAGTCGCCGCAGGTTGCGCGCGTGAAAGAAGAACGTTAAATGATTTCGACAGCGATCCTATATCGTGCGACACTGTTTCGTTGTGAAAGTACTGTCAGGTTGAGCCGCTATTCATCTGATAATTGGGCGCTAATTGAGCATTGTTAAGCTAAATTATTTTCGATTTTTGCGCCTGCATAGGAGAGGTTTCAGTGCATAACGAGCAAAATGGCAGCGACGTAAAACGTCTGAGCGCAATTAAGGCACTTTTGTCACCGGATGAAGTCCGGGATAACGTGCTGGAGAGATTCGTTAATCTCGCCAGCCAGGTGCTGGGTATTTCAGGCAGCTTCATTTCGATTATTGACGATCATAATCAATACATTAAAGCGTCACGGAATTTCGATCTCAAACAATCGACCCGTGATGAATCTCTGTGCCGCCACGTCGTCGATGGTGAAGGGCATCTGGTGGTGGTTGACACGTTGCTGGATGAGCGCTTTGTCACCCACCCGTTCGTGAATGGCGATCCACATATTCGATTCTATGCCGGTGTCTCACTGCAGAATCTCGACGGCGCCACACTCGGAACGCTCTGCGTGACCGACACGCAGCCACATCCCTTTACGGACGAGAAACTCGCCACGCTGCGCTCACTGGCAACGCTGGTGACCTCTTTTCTGGATGCGTGGAACAATGCCGGGTTTGCCGACGTCATTACGCACCTGCCGAATCGGCCACGACTGATTCGTGACGTTCAGCAGCTGACCCTTACCGCGCCTCACAGTCGCTTTCGCCTGATTCTTATCGACTGCCTCGACATCATTCGCGCCTATGAGCTTTCACGCGCGGTGGGTATTGCGCCGATGGAGAAATTGCTGAAGCAGATGGCGCAGGATGTGGCACATCGGCTCATGCTGCCGGACAACGAAACGCTCTACGCTTTTGCCCCGGGCCGTTTCGCTATCGTGCAGCCTTATTCAGGTCGTTATAACGCGCATAATCTGCCGGACCTGTTTAAGGGCATGAAGGCCGATCTGGCGGAAAATATCACGCTCGACCTGGATGTCTTCACCGGTGAAACAGAGTTTGTGCCGGACCAGATGGATGCGAATGAAACGGTGCGTCAGGCGGTGAGCGCGCTGCATGAGGCCATTGATGAGAACATCAGTGCGATGTCGTTTGACGAGAGTTACGACTCCCGTCGCACCGATGACTTTATGATCATGAACGATCTGGCTCAGGCGCTGAAGAAAGACGAAGAGCTCTACCTGGCCTGGCAGCCAAAAGTCTGTCTCAAAACCGGTAAAACGGTCGGGCTGGAGGCGCTGATCCGCTGGAATCATCCTGAGCGGGGTGAACTCTTCCCATCAGAATTTATCCCGTTAGCGGGAAAAACTAACCTGATCTCCGATCTGACCAGCTGGGTTATCGATCATGCCGTTGAGCAGCTGGCGAGCTGGAATCGCGAGTACGATCTGATTCCGGTCTCGATCAACGTCAGCGAGCGCGACTTCGCCAGGGCCGATTTTGCCGAACAGCTGGTGGCGAAACTGACGGCGGCACAGTTGCCCAACGCTATCCTGGGCATTGAGTGTCTGGAGAATGAGTTGATCACCAAAAGTGATGTGGCGATCAAAGGGCTGGAAGCGCTGAAATCGCACGGCTTTGTGATTTCACTGGATGATTTCGGCGTTGGCTACAGCAACATCAGCTATCTGCAGGATATCCCGCTGGACGTGATTAAGATTGATCGCTCACTGATCTCACGTATGGGTGAAGATGAGGCATCAAAAATCATCGTCAGATGCATTATTCAGATGCTGAAAGAGCTGAATTACACCGTGCTGGCCGAGGGCGTCGAAACAGAAGCGACCCTGGGATTACTGAAAACCTACGGTTGCGATCAGATTCAGGGCTACTTCTTCTCAAAACCACTGCCCGCCAGCGACATTGAACACTGGCTGTATCAGAAGTCACACCAGTAATCCGTAACCAGCCCGCAGCGATCGCTGCGGGCGCATTGATCACTGACTGCCGATGGCGTAGCGCTCAACCGGGGTGATGCTTTTAATCAGTTTGTTATCAAACAGAAATTGCTCATAGGCCTGATAGCGTGCGCGATCCAGTTTTGCCGGATCGGCGGCAAACAGGGGCAGCGTGGCGCGCCATGCCTGATGGTTTAGCGGCGTGTTCAGCTCCGGATGCGCGCGGGCAAAGGCCAGCCAGCTCTCCTCAGGATGCGCCTGCAATTCGGCATTTCCCTTCTTCAGTGCCCGCAAAAACTTCTGAATTTTCTCCGAGTGTGCCTCATCACGATTGGCGACAATAATCAGCTCGTCATAGGCCGGAACACCGTAATCCTCAACGTTGAGCACCACCGGTGCTTTGCCCGCGAGTTTCAGCTCCAGGGCTTCGATATTGCGATAGCCGCCGATCACCGCATCCACCTGGCCGGTCATCAGGGCGCTGGTGAGCTGAAAATTGACGTTAACCAGCTTCACCTGATCGGCTTTGACACCGTCATGGGCCAGCATGGTCGCCAGCGTTGCCTGTTCAATGCCGCTGACCGAATAGCCGATGCGTTTACCTTTTAAATCTGCCGGTTTTTTTACCGTTTTGTCTAACGTCATCAGCGTATTCAGCGGCGTGTTAATCAGCGTGCCTACCCGCATCAGCGGCAGGCCCTGATCGGCGAAGAAATGCAGCTGCGGCTGATAGGTAATCGCCAGGTCCGCCTGCTTTGCTGCCACCAGCCGCGGCGGCAGCGCCGGATCGGAAGGCGGCACAATGTTCACGTCCAGCCCTTCGGCTGCAAACGCGCCGGTCTGCTGCGCCACCATAATCGGCGCGTGATCGGGATTGATATACCAGTCGAGCACCAGCGTCAGTTTTTCCATCGCCTGAGCCTGGCAGGCTAAGGAGGCGCTGAACAGCAGGGTAAACAGGGGCAGTTTAGTCATGGTTTTTCTCATTTTTAGGTAATTAAATTGTCTCAGGTGCCCAGGTAATCAGGCGGCGCAGCAGGAGATCGACAGACAGCCACAACGCCAGTGTCATCAGCACCAGAATGAAGAGCGCGGCAAAACACATGTCGCTCTGCATCCGCGCGTTGGCATTCAGCATCACGAAGCCCAGCCCTTCGGCTGAGCCGACCCATTCACCGATGATTGCGCCGATTGGCGCGACGGCCGCCGCCATCCGCAGGCCCGAACCCAGCGCGGGCAGCGCCGCTAACAGCCTGACATGACGCAGTTGCGCGGCGGGTGAAGCGCCCATAGTGCGGGCCAGATCGAGATAGCCGGGCGTGACGCGACGCAGGCCATCAAAAAAGGTGGAGGTTACCGGGAAGAAGATCACCAGCACGGCCATCGCGACTTTGGCGCTCATACCAAAGCCAAACCACAGCACCAGCAGGGGGGCCAGGGCAAACACCGGAATCGCCTGGCTGGTAATCACCAGCGGCATCATCCAGCGCTGTAACCACGGCGAAAACGTCATGCCCAGCGCCAGCACACCGCCCAGCAGCACGCCGAGCGCCATGCCGCTGAGGATCTCGGTCAGGGTAATCAGCGTGTGATGGCTCAGATAGTCCGCGTTCTGCCACAGCGCGGCGGCGACCGCAGCGGGCGAGGGCAGCAGAAACGCCGGAATAGAGGTCAGCGTGGCGAGCCACCACAGCGCAATCAGTCCTGCAAACAGCGTGACTCCCCGGTGAAGTCCGGCGAAACGTGATCTCATCCGGCTATCCTGCTTAGCTGTTTCAGCAGGGCGGCCTGACTCTGGATAACATGGATGTCATCGGCTGCCCGCGGTGGCTGACCCTGGAGTGGGGATGCGGCTTCTATCCCCGCAGAACCGATCACCAGCAGATGATGACTGAGCCGGCAGGCTTCTGCGGCATCATGGGTGATCAGCAGTACAGTGTGACCGGCCAGCACTTCCGCGGCCAGCGTCTGGATCTGCGTCCGCGTCAGTGCATCCAGCGCGGAGAACGGCTCGTCCATCAGCACAATCGGCTGACGGGTGTATAGGGTGCGAGCCAGCGCCGCACGCTGACGCATCCCGCCGGAGAGTGTCGAGGGCCGCGCGCGGGCACAGTGACTCAGACCTACCCGTTCCAGCAGATGCTGCGCCCAGTCGCGATCGGCTTTCTTCCCGTTCAGGCGACTCGCGAGGCAGACATTCTCTTCCACCGTGAGCCAGGGATAGAGCAAATCCTGTTGTCCCATCCACGCGATGCGCCCGGTCAGCGGCAGGCCATCGCTGCCGCTAATTTGTCCGGAGGTCGGGGGTGTCAGACCCGCAATAACCCGCATCAGGCTGCTTTTACCCACGCCGCTGGCACCCAGCAAAGCGGTAAAAGCGCCGCCCGCGATCTCCAGATCAAGCTGGCTGAACAGCTGCTGCTGACCCAGCGTCAGGCAGAGCTGGCGAACTGAAATCCCCGGCGGGTTCATGGACTGACCTGAAGAGGAGCAGCACTATTGAGACCCATCTGCCAGAACGCCGCTTCCAGCCGGGTTGCGGTGGTGAAAATCTCAGACAGCGGGTCAAAACGTTGTTCACCCGCGCGCTGCTGAGCCAGAGCTTCAAACAGCAGGAGTGAGGAACCGACGCCCGCCAGGTAAGATTCATCCCCATAGTTCTCTATCCACGGGGCGTACGGATTTCCCTCAAAGCGTGTCGCAGGATCGTTCAGCAGCGTCAGGCCAATTTCAGCGTAACCGGCAACACAGGGCATCAGCGCGGTCATCAGCTCCAGCGCGTCCCCGGTGTGACCCACGTCCAGCACGTAGCGGGTGTAGTTGATCGTTTCCATGGCCTCGGGTTCGCTCGCCATTGACGCCTCGCTGATGCCCCATTGCTGGCAGTAAGCCAGATGCAGCGGCAGTTCGCTGACGATGGCGTTGAGCGATGCCGTCGCGCTGCGCAACGCGGCTGGCTCTGAGAGTTTGCTGATCAGCAGACCCCAGTCACGGGCAAAGTGCAGCAGGAAGAGATAATCCTGGGTGAGATAGTGGCGGAATGCGGCGGGTGGCAGCGTGCCCTGACCGAGCTGCTGCACAAAATCGTGCGCGACATAAGCGTGCCAGTGACTGCCCGCCTGCTGGCGCAGACGACCATAAAAGCCGGTTTCGAAAAGCGGATGTGACATGGGATCTCCAGTAACAGGGAGATCCGGGCATACGGTCTGGAACAGGGGATAGTGCAGGAGATGATGCAGAAAAATCTGCCGACCCGTCCCTTCGCTGGCATGACCCAGATCAGGTTCAAAGGGTTCGGCTTACGCCATCTCAGCCCATTACAGGACACCCCTCGGAGACATTCGTTATACGATAATTAGTGCCGGAGTACAACGGCACACGTGCGCGATCTTAAGTGACATTGTCACTCAAGATCGGCCCCGTTGCTGGCAATCACTTTCTTATACCACCAGAACGATTTCTTGCGCGTGCGCGCCAGCGTGCCGTTGCCCAAATCGTCACGGTCAACGTAAACGAAACCGTAGCGCTTGCTCATTTCACCGGTTGAGGCGGCAACCAGATCGATGCAGCCCCAGCTTGTGTAACCCATCACCGGCACACCATCTTCGATGGCATCGCCCATGGCGCGGATGTGTTCACGCAGATAGCTGATGCGGTAATCGTCATTAATCTCGCCATTTGCGTCGATTTCATCGCGCGCACCCAGGCCATTTTCGACCAGGAACAGCGGCTTCTGGTAGCGGTCATACATCATGTTCATGGTAATGCGTAAGCCGAGCGGATCGATGCCCCAGCCCCACTCGCTGCGCGGCACGTGAGGATTGGGAAGGGATTTCACCACGTTGGCGGCACTGCTGTTCTGCTCATTCATCTCCGCCGAGGCGCAGCGTGAAGCGTAGTAACTGAACGAGACAAAATCGACGCTGTTTTTCAGAATGTCGGCATCACCATCTTCGATCTCAAGCGTCACACCTTTCTCCCGGAATACCCGCGCGGCATAGGCCGGGTAAGCGCCGCGCGCCTGCACATCGATAAAGAACAGGTTTTCGCGATCTTTCTCCAGCGCCGCCCAGACATCTTCCGGTTTACTCGACCACGGATAGAAGTTGCCACCGGCCAGCATGCAGCCGACCTGGTTAGCCGGATTCACCTCATGCGCGATCCGCGTGACCAGTGCGCTGGCAACCAGTTCATGATGTGCTGCCTGGTATTTTACCTGCTCCTTATTCTCACCCGGTTCGAATACCAGACCGGCGCCGGAAAACGGGCTGTGCAGCAGGATATTGATCTCGTTAAACGTCAGCCAGTACTTCACCAGCCCATCAAACGCTTCGAAACAAGTGCGGGCATAACGGGCAAAAAAGTCCACCATCTTGCGGTTACGCCACGAACCATATTCCGTGACCAGATGCATCGGCACATCAAAGTGGCAGAGCGTGACCAGCGGTTCGATATGATATTTCCGGCACTCCTCGAAGACCGCGCGGTAAAAGGCGATGCCTTCCGGATTAGGCGTCAGTTCATCCCCATTGGGATAGAGCCGGCTCCAGGCGATCGAAGTGCGGAACACGCTGAACCCCATCTCCGCCATCAGCGCGATATCCTCCCGATAGCGGTGATAGAAATCGATGGCATCATGGCTGGGATAAAACTCGTCGTCACGCAGGGTAAAACGCTTTTCCAGACCCAGTTTGACCGGCATACGATGCTGGCCATGCGGGATCATATCGACGGTGGTTAAGCCCTTTCCGCCTTCACGAAAGCCGCCTTCACTCTGGTTGGCGGCCAGTGCGCCGCCCCATAAAAATCCTTGCGGGAACCTTGAATCAGACATGCAATCCTCTTTTCCGGGTCAGCGTGACCCTTTCCTTTAGTGACTATTAATCGCGTTAGTGCGTTCGGTAACCGGCACAGGTTGCGCGGCGGTTCCGGCTTCGGATTTCGTTTCAGTTTCAGTTTCAGGAATATCTTCAAACCCTAACAGCAGCGTCAGCACAAATGACAGCACCACCGACAACACCATGACCGCACCGACCCAGACGATACTCATGGGATTAGCCGGGTCGAAGAACTGTACGCTGGTGAACAGACCCGGTGAGGCCATTGAGTGGCTGGCCAGCCCGCCAATGCCCGCGACCGCGCCGCAGATAAAGCCGCTGATCAGACAGGCGATCAGCGGGCGTTTAAGGCGCACCGCGACGCCATATAGCGCCGGTTCAGAAATGCCGGCAATGATGGCCGAGGCCGCCGCCGCCAGTGCGGTCTGGCGCAGTTCGCGATTTTTAGTCCGGAACGCCACCGCCAGGGACGATCCGCCCAGCGACAGGTTGGCCCCAATTTCAGACGGCATCACCATGCCTTCTTTGCCGGTCTCGGCGATGGTCTGGATGATGGTCGGCGTAAATACCCGATGCATCCCGGTCATCACCAGCAGCGGCCAGATGGCACCCATAATCGCAACCGACAGCCAGCCAAGATAGCCATGGACGGTGTAGACCAGCGCGGAGATGCCGCTGCCGATCCAGATACCAATCGGACCAATCAGCACAATCGCGATGGGCGCAGCAATCAGCACGATCAGCATCGGTTTCAGGAAGTTTTTGGTCACGGCCGGGGTAATGCGATCCACGCCGCGCTCGATGTGCGACAGGATCCAGGTCATCACCAGCGCCGGGATCACCGTGTAGGTATATTTCACCGCTGTCACCGGGATAAAGGCGAATTCAACGTGCTGACCCTGTGCCGCTTTTGCCATCAGATCAACAAAATTGGGATGGACCAGCACACCGGCAATGGCGATTGCCAGCGACATATTGGTTTTGAATTTCAGCGCCGCAGAGGCCGCCACCATGATCGGCAGGAAGAAGAATGCGCCGTCGCCAATCACGTTGAGGATCACCAGCGTTGACGAGCCTTTTTCGAAGACGCCCGCCATATCCAGGATCATCGCCAGCAGCTTAACCATCGACCCGCCAATAATGGCCGGGATCAGCGGCGACATGGTGCCTACCAGCGCATCCAGGATGCCTGCGCCGATGCCTCGCAGGGTAATTTTGCGTTTTACCGGCACGGTCGGTGCAGCGCCGCCGGGCGATCCCAGCGCCAGCACGGCCTGATAGGCCTGCGACACGTTGTTCCCGATGATCACCTGGCACTGAGTGTCGTTGTGTACCACACCCATAACGCCTTTAATCGCTTTGAGGCGGGGCATGTCGATCTGCGTTTCATCTTTCACCACAAACCGCAGACGGGTCATGCAGTGAGTGACGGCTTCGATATTGGTGAGGCCGCCCAGCGCATCGACAATGGCGCGTGACACCTCGGCATAGTTCATGGGCATGATCGTTCTTCTCTGTAGGGTAAATCGGTCAGGGTTTTTATGTTTTTGCGCCTGCAGGCAGGCAAATAGGAAACCGGTTTCACAAAATCATGAAGGGCTTTAATCGCGCCGACAAGAGGTGAAATCAGGCAGATTTCTTTTTTGTGAGGTGCGTCACCCGACTGGCGCCGTTAACTTCGTGCGCAGGCCGGGTAAATATTTCCAACATTGAGAGGCTTAGGTAGACTGCAGGACGACGCAGCAAAGGAGCATCACCATGGCAACGATTCAGGAAGTGGCAGACAGGGCGGGCGTCTCGAAAGCGACAGTGTCACGTGTGCTCTCTGGCAATGGCTATGTCGGGCAGGAAAAGCGTGAAAGGGTGTTAAAGGCGATTGCGGAAACCGGATACCGACCCAATCTGCTGGCGCGCAACCTGGCGACGAAAACCTCTCAGACCATCGGACTGGTGATCACCAACACGCTCTACAGCGGCAGCTACTTCACTGAATTAATGGCACATTCCGCGCGCATGATGGAGCAGCAGGGCCGCCAGCTGATTCTGGCGGACGGCAAACACACCGCTGAGCAGGAAGAGGCGGCGATTCAGTTTCTGCTCGACCTGCGCTGTGACGGTATCATTATCTACCCGCGCTTTCTGAGCATTGACGCGCTGGATGCGATTATCTCCCGCCACAAACAGCCGATTCTGGTGATCAACCGTCGGCTGCGCGTCAACCACAGCTACTGTATTTACAGCGATCAGCACGCCAGCAGCGCCACGGCGGTCAGCCATCTGCTGAGTCAGGGACATCGCGATATCGCCTTTATCACCGGCTCACTGGATTCCCCGACCGGCGTCGAGCGCCTTTCCGGCTATCGCGCCGCGCTGGCTGCTAAAGGTATTGCAGCCGATGACCGCCGTATTGTGGCCGGGAAATGGACGGCGCAGAGCGGCATGGCGGCCGCGGACCAGCTGCTGGAACGCAACGTTCCCTTTACTGCACTGGTGGCAAGTAATGATGAGATGGCGATTGGTGCCATTAAGCGGCTGACCGAATGCAACGTGGCGGTGCCCGGACAGGTCTCGGTGATTGGCTTCGATGATATTCCGCTGGCACCCTATATCACGCCGTCGTTATCCAGCATGAAACTGCCGGTCACGGAGATGATTGATGAGACGATTAACCGCCTGCTGACCATGCTGGACGGCGGTGACTGGCACACCCAGGCGCCTTTCACGGCCAGCCTGATGCTGCGCGATTCCGTCACCAAAGGGCCCGTGACGGATTAACCCGCCGCGATCTGCATCACCTCAATCGACTGCTCTCTGAGCTGTCCGACCGTTGTCGCATCCAGCGTCTCATCGGTAATGACATGGCCGACCTGATAACCGGATGAGAGCGGATAGGGATGAATCTGCCCAAATTTAGAGGCATCAGTCAGGGCGTAGCTTGCAGCGCCTTTCGCCAGCACCGCATCCACCACATCACAGCGCAGCATATTGCGGCCAGTGAACCCGGTCTCCGGATGCCAGCCATCCACGCCAACAAACGCCCGGTGAAAATGTACCTGCTGGAGGGAGTAACGGGTCAGTGGGCCGACCACCGACTCACTGCTTTTCTGCAGCAATCCCCCGAGCACAATCACTTCACAGGCGGCTTCCCGAAGAAGCTGGGCAATATAGTGGCTGACGGTAATCAGCGTAAGATCGGCCCGGTCAGCCAGCGCACGGGCCAGCAGCGCATTGGTACTGCCGCCCTCGATAAATATCGATTCCCCCGACTGCACCAGACTGGCCGCATGCTGCGCCAGCGACTGCTTGAGGGGATAACGGGTATTCATGCGGGTGCCGACGTTATCGCTGTCCAGTGCCAGCGCTGAGCCGTGAACCCGGCGCAGCAGCCGGTCACGCTCCAGCAGCGTCAGGTCCTGCCGCACCGTCACTTCGGAAACGCCGGTGAGCTGCGCCAGGTCACTGACCGTTACGCTGCCACGGCTATTAACCAGTTGAATAATCTGATGATGTCGCGGGTTCATAAGTGAGTTTTCATCGTAAAAAAGCAGCCAGACAGCAGTGTATCAGGATTACCCCGCGCCGGGGTGCGACGCGGGGTCCGGCTCAGGCTAAATCCAGTGAGCGGCGGCCATTCAGATTGAGATCTTCCGGCTTAAACCGCTGCTCCCACGTCGCTTCATAATCTTCCGGCGGGAAATCGCCAGGCGATCGACCCTGTTCCAGGGCCTGTGCAACCCGCCGGGCATAGACGCGGTTTTTGTCACACATCGGCGCCGCGGGGATATACATCACGTTGCCCCAGCCCTGCTGATCTTCCACCGGCGCCACCGCGTGAATCACATCACAATGCCACCACACCGAATCACCCGCCTCTAAGGCCGGTATCGAACAGAGCCCGGCTATCAGGTGCGGATGCCACTGTTCATTAATGGGCAACACCCGGCCCGGCGCGACGCCGCAGAGTTCATCTTCCGGCACATCTGACAGCAGCGGCCGCAGTAACACGTAAGCCATCGCCTGCGGCACCGGTACCACATGCAGCAGCCCCTGACCGGGGATCATATCGGAGAGCGCGGTCCAGCCCTGGAACGTCCGGAACACGGAACATTTAGTCGTGCCAGGCAGATCATACTCATCCACTTCAGTCCGGTGAGCCGCATCCCAGGGATCGTAAGCAGCAAAATCGCCGTGAAACAGCTTACCGAAGACCTGCTGATAAGCCGGCAGTAACCAGCGTTCCAGCGCGCCGGAGTCGGTATGGGCACCCAATCCTTTTGAGGTCGTGCCCGGCAAACGACGACGGATGCGATCGGGATAGATCACGCTGATATCCGGATCGAACCACTGCTTACCCTGTGATTCAAACGTCCACAACCGGTTCAGAAAGGATTGCGCGTCAGCCATGGCCGCGCTCTGCCGCGCCTGCATTTGTGCCTGCGACCAGTAAATCGGATAGATCTCCGGGCGGGAGGCAGCGAGCGTGCCAAAAAAGTCATCACCGGGACCGCGATACTGTTCGTCAAACCGGTTGTGATCCAGATAGTCGAGCATCGACTTATCCCAGGCCAGCGCCTGATCGCGCGCGAAGTGCTGCTTAATTACCATGCAGCCCCGACGCTTAATCCGTGCCCGGGTTTCATCCGAAACATTACCTTCAGCAATGTCCTGCATCGGGACCACCGGCCAGGCGCTGCCGGTTCTGGCTTCGTCCGCTTTTGCTTCAGCAATCGCAGCAGTGATGTTGTCGCACACCTGCCGGAACAGGGCCTCGACATCACCGATTTGCTGGCGTAACTGGCTTTTCATCGTGCGGATAGCGGCTTTGACGTCGTCAGGTAAGGGGGTAGATCGGGATTCTTCACGCATCTCATGTTCCTCAGGGTTAAGGGTTGAGTTACGAATGTAATTAAAATAATCTTCATTCGTAATATGCGGCTGAGGTTAACATTCTTTTAACGCTTAAAACCGTGCGTGATAACACAACTCAGGCACCGGAACGCTCTGAAATTCATTAGCAACGTCACTATTTGCATTCTCATTAATCCACACAGCGAGTAAGCTTTATGAATCAAATCAATCAGCCGAAAGGACAGAACGGCGAACGTATAGGGGCAGGCGAGATGGCGGTTAAGATGATTGCGGTGGATATGGACGGCACCTTTCTGGACGACAACAAGCAGTACAACGTCCAGCGGTTTTCACGTCAGTATGCGCTGCTGAAGCAGAAGGGCATCCGTTTTGTGGTGGCCAGCGGTAATCAGTATTACCAGCTGCAGCGCTATTTTCCCGATATCAAAGATGAGATCGCTTTCGTGGCAGAAAACGGTGCCTGGGTTTCTGACTGCAACGAAGAGATCTTCTGCGGAGAGTTAGCGCAGGCGAAGGTGCATAAGATTCTCGACATCCTGGCGCATGAACCCGACATCGCGGTGGTGGTCTGTGGACGCAATGGTGCCTATATGCACACATCCGCCTCTGACGAGATGATGGAGCAGCTGGCAAACCACTATCACCGGCTGGAAAAACGCGATGACCTCTATGCCATCGATGACACCATCTTCAAATTCTCGCTGAAGCTGGAGCATGAAGGGGTGGATGCCCTGCTGCAACGACTGCATGCCCGTCTGGGCGAGCTGGAAAACATCATGCATCCGGTTTCCAGTGGCTTCGGCTTTATCGATCTGATTATTCCCGGCTGCCATAAAGCGCATGGCATTGCACTGCTGCAGGAGAAGTGGGGCATCAGCGACTGCGAAGTGCTGGCGATTGGCGACAGTGCGAATGACATCGAGATGCTGCGTCAGGCCTGCTTCAGCTTCTCCATGGCCAATGCGGCTGACGCTGTCGCCGCCGTGGCGCGCTATCAGACTCAGAGCAACAATGACGAAGGTGCGCTGAATGTGATTGCACGCGTACTGGCGCGCGAATTCCCGTTCGATTAAACCCGCTATGCGTCACTGGCGGGATCAACCGTCTCTTTCATGATGGCTGCGCGCGTGATTTTCCATCTCGTCCAGCGCAGCCTGATTCTCCAGACCCCACTGATACATCTGCTCAATCGGCTCTGCAAAGGTATGCCCCAGCGCCGTAAGGGTGTATTCCACTTTTGGCGGCACTACCTGCCACACCTGACGCGACACCAGTCCGCGCTGCTCCAGCTCGCGCAGCGTCTGAATCAGCATCTTCTTTGAAATGCCCTGCAGACTGCGCTCCAGTTCCCCCGTGCGTGCGCGATTTTCCGGCCAGTGATAAAGCGCATGCAGCACCATCGTGCTCCACTTGACCGAAAAAAGTTCCAGCAGGCGGCGCGGCGGTGAGTCCGCATAAAAGCACAGTTTTCCTTCTACCCAGACCGGCATACTCTCTCTTCCTGTTTCATGGTAACCAAAAGGTAACTACTACCAAACAGGAATCCATGTGTCTATAGTGGGCCGCTTTCTTTAAGACCATCAGGTGAAAAGAGGCAACAGATGAAAATTAATGCGCTGGTAGCCGCAAGGGCAGATCAACCGCTGAAGGCCGGTCAGATTGAGTTACGTGATCTGCAGGCGGACGATGTCAAAATCGAAATCCTGTATTGTGGCGTCTGCCATTCTGATCTTCATATGGCGCGCAATGAGTGGGGTGTCAGCCGCTATCCGCTGGTGCCGGGTCATGAGATTGTCGGGCGTGTCGTCGCTACGGGTGACAACGTCACGAAATTGTCCATCGGTGATACGGTGGGGGTGGGCGTCATGGTCGATTCCTGCCGTGAATGCCACTTCTGCAAGCAGCAGGAAGAGCAATATTGTGAAGCAGGCTTCACGCCGACCTACAACGGCACCGATAAATATACCGGTAAAACAACGTCTGGCGGCTATGCGCAGCACGTTATCGCTGACCAGCATTTTGTGGTTACGGTGCCCGACAATCTGGCGCTAAACGCGGTGGCACCGCTGCTGTGCGCGGGCGTGACCGTCTGGTCACCGTTGCAGCACTTCAACGTCAAAGCGGGCGATCGTGTCGGGGTGATCGGGCTTGGCGGACTGGGTCATATGGCGGTAAAGCTGGCCAGCGCACTGGGCGCTGACGTCACCCTCTTTACCACCTCTCCGGCGAAAGGGGCGGATGCGCGCCGCCTTGGTGCCAAAAACGTGGTGATCTCGCGAGACGCAGCACAAATGGCAGCCTGTCAGGCATCGCTGGATATCATCCTGGACTGTGTTGCCGCGCCGCACGACCTCGATCCTTATCTGAACGCACTGAAAACCAACGGTCAGCTGGTGCTGGTGGGGATCCCCGATCAGCCGCATCCGTCACCGAATGTCACCCCGATGGTGTTTCGCCGCCTGAGTATCACCGGCACCTCGATTGGCAGCATTCTGGAGACGCAGCAGATGCTCGACTTCTGTGGTCAGCACAACATCACGGCTGACGTAGAGATGATCACCGGTGAAGAGGTGGAAACGGCCTTTGAACGTATGCTGACCAGTGATGTGAAATATCGTTTTGTCATCGATATGCAGAAAACCCGCTGGTAAGTCCTGAGGCCCGCTGTAAGGGCGGGCCAGTTTCATACTGCCAGCAGGCCGCACACGAAGAGGTAAACAGGTCCTTCATAGTTACAACATACTGTTAGTTAATCGCTTAACGGCGTGCCTGCATCAACACCGACACTCGTTTTGTCTGCCAGCGAAAGCCGGGCAAAAAAATACCCGGCACGATGACCGGGTATCTCTATTGCCGTTCAGAAGGCCGTTAATCCTGCTCTTTATCCGCGTCGCTCTTTTCTTTTTCATCCTGCTCAGCCACATGGATAAAAGGCTTAAGCAGCTGAATATCCAGGATCACATACACCATGGTGCTGATGAACAGTGAAATCACACTGCCAAACACGCCGCTGGTGGTAAACGTCAGATAGTTGTAAATCACCAGCCAGGTTACGCAGATAAACAGCGCGAGCGAGATGGAAAGGTTCGGCACAGAGTAATTACTGGTGCCGCCGCCCTGGGTGTGCGTCGCTTTAAACAGGTTGCCGATTGAGTACTTCTCCAGCACCAGAATGCTCTTTTCCCAGTTACGCTGTTTCCGCGCGCTGGCGCGGGTCAGGAACAGATAGAGAATGGAGATGAAGAAGCCGGAGAAGGCGATGAGCACCGGAATCGCTTCCAGTGCATAGGCAATACTTTTATGGGCCGTGCCAGCGGTGCTGAGATCAAGCGTCAGTGAAGCACCCAGCGCCGCATACAGAAAGAGAAACAGCAGCAGAAAGGTCAGGCTGCGTTTCCAGTCGCCATCGGCCTCTAATCCTTTTTGCTGAATAGCCAGCTGCAGCGATTGCTGAATCTGTTGAGCCTGGGGTGAATCTGTTTCAATGGTGTGGCATGGCGCAGCAAAGAAGTTGTGCATAAACAGCTCATCTTCTTTGTGAATGGTGATTTTCATCAGAAACCTGTGTTCGGGGAATTTTCTTTATTCTAATCAGCGCGGGATGAATTGACAGTAACTTTGGCGTTGAACCGGCTGCACGACACTGGCTTACCGGGACAGGAGACTTAACAGACTGCTTACTACTGAGTCCGTTGCAAACGACTGTGCGGCAGTCTCTTCATCGCGACGCAGCTGCTGATAGCGCAGCAGGGCAGCATCCGCGTTATCGGCGTGCACCACGTCCCAGACCTTCTCAAAGCCCTTGGACGTTAACGCGTCCTGCTGGCACTGCCGCGCAACGTTCACGGCCCTGAATTCATGAGCCTTCTTAAACACGCAATAGTCTGGCATGGTTACTTCTCCGCAGGATTGTCCAGCGCTTTAAACTGCTTAATGGCTTCATTGATATTATTGGTATCCACGGTCGCGATGCAGCGATCACCGTTGAAAACATCATAGCGGGCGTTGTGCAGCTGAAACAGCAGGTCTCTGCCGCGAAAGTGTATACGTTTCTGTTTAACGCCAATCCCATGCCGCCGTAATAATGCCTGTGACAGGCGATCGGTCTCTTTTATCATTCCTTCAGCTCCTCGGCAGTACGTGGTCACTGCCAGTAAACCTGATG
>Ga0308168_1000895_pt1 | contig 30911 bp, 31 predicted proteins | sample PhyCR2_FD_202133 | JGI IMG/M metagenome (GOLD analysis project Ga0308168, IMG submission 202133) | Phyllosphere microbial communities from UC Gill Tract Community Farm, Albany, California, United States - DLSLRC.R2 | ecosystem: Host-associated > Plants > Phyllosphere > Unclassified | place: USA...
TCGGAATTTCCGGGGATTTTTTTTGCCTGTAGGTATTATATTTACTTGTAATTTACGGTGTGCGCTGATCGCCGTGTATTGACTGAAGCTGTCGGCTGATTGATGAGATTCCCGTCAATTCTGTCAGATCCACCGATTTTCTCTCAGCCGTTCCGCCAATAGTCTGGTTGCGAATAAGCGTGTCTGAGGAAATCGACGAAGACGCGGATACGCAGCGGTAAATGACGGCGTTGCGCGAATACCGCGTGAATATCGTTACCCGGTGCGGCGAACTGTTCCAATACCGGTATCAGCCGGCCGGCTTCGATATCCGCCCCCACTTCCCACATCGAACGCCAGGCCAGGCCGCGGCCTTCCAGCGCCCATGCATGCAGCACCGCGCCATCGTTGCATACCATATTGCCGCCGACTTTCAAGGTCAGGATGCGGCCGTGGTCGCGGAAGGTCCAGCCACGCTGGCTGCCCGCACTGCTGATCGCCAGGCAGTTGTGGCGCGCCAGTTCGTCCAGCGCGGCCGGGGCGCCGTGGCGTTTCAGGTAGGACGGCGCCGCCACCACCACGCGCTGGTTGTCGGCCAGCTTGACGCCGACCAGGTTGGAATCGGCGGGGCTGCCGATGCGGATCGCCACGTCCACGCCTTCGCCGACCACGTCGACCAGGCGATCGTTGAGGTTGAGGTTGACCGTCACCTCGCGGTGCTCGGCCAGGAAAGAGGGCAGCAGCGGCGCCACGTGCTGGCGCCCGAAGCCGGCCGGCGCCGACACCAGCAAGTGGCCGCTGGCGCGCGCGCTGCGCTCCGAGACCGCCGACTCGGCTTCTTCCAGCTCGCCCAAAATGCGCTGGCAATCCTCCAGAAAAGCGGCGCCTTCGTCCGTCAACGCAAGCTTGCGCGTGGTCCGCTGCAGCAGCTTGACGCCGAGCCTGGCTTCAAGCGCGTCGAGGCGGCGTCCTATCATCGCCGGTGCGATTCCCTCGGCGCGCGCGGCGGCCGACAGGCTGCCGCGCGCGACGACCTCGACGAAGGTGGAAATCTGACGGAATTGTCCCATGGCGGCTCGTTTCCCGGTAAATCATCTGTGACAAAAACGCATGGATGAATGTATTTTTTGTCTCGTTTAGCTACGCGGAAGTGAATATACTTGATGGAATAGCAAACGCCAAGCCGAGGGCACCGTCGTGTCTCCGTTGCGTCTCTGTTGGCCGCAAGCAGATTCTCATTATCAAGAACAGGAGCATGCCATGACCATCGCCACCCCAGCCGGAATGGAAATCCGGGCCGCCATCGAGCCCGGCTACGAACAGATCCTGACGCCCGATGCGCTGGCGCTGGTGGCCAGGCTCAGCCGCGCCTTCGAGCCGCGCCGCCAGGAATTGCTGGCGGCGCGTGCCGAGCGCGCGCGGCGCCTGGATGCCGGCGAGCGCCCCGACTTCCTGGCGGCCACCGCCCACATCCGCGATGGCGACTGGAAGATCGCGCCGATCCCGAAGGCACTGGAATGCCGCCGCGTGGAGATCACCGGTCCGGTGGAACGCAAGATGGTCATCAACGCCCTGAATTCGGGCGCCGACAGCTACATGACCGACTTCGAAGACTCGAATACGCCGAATTGGGACAACCAGATCACCGGCCAGCTCAACATGCGCGATGCGGTGCGCGGCACGATTGCGCTGGAACAGAACGGCAAGCAGTACAAGCTGAACGACAAGGTTGCAACCCTGGTCGTGCGCCCGCGCGGCTGGCATCTGGATGAAAAGCACGTGCTGGTCGACGGCAAGCGCGTGTCCGGCGGCATCTTCGACTTCGCCCTGTTCATGGTGCACAATGCGAAGGAGCAGCTGGCGCGCGGCGCCGGTCCGTATTTCTACCTGCCGAAAATGGAATCCCACCTGGAGGCGCGCCTGTGGAACGACATCTTCAGGATGACCCAGGACGAACTCGGTCTGCCGCAGGGCACGATCAAGGCGACCGTGCTGATCGAGACCATCCTTGCCGCCTTCGAGATGGACGAAATCCTGTATGAGTTGCGCGAGCACAGCGCCGGGCTGAATGCGGGCCGCTGGGATTACATCTTTTCGTGCATCAAGAAATTCAAGCTCGACAAGGATTTCTGCCTGGCCGACCGCCCGAAAGTCACGATGACCGCGCCCTTCATGCGCGCCTATGCGCTGCTGTTGCTCAAGACCTGCCACAAGCGCGGCGCGCCGGCGATCGGCGGCATGTCGGCCCTGATTCCGATCAAGAACGACCCCGAGAGAAACGCGACGGCGATGGCAGGCGTCATCGGCGACAAGGCGCGCGATGCCAGCGATGGCTATGACGGCGGCTGGGTCGCCCACCCGGGCCTGGTCGAGCCGGCCATGACCGAATTCGTCAAGGTGCTGGGCGAGCGCCCGAATCAGATCGACAAGCAGCGCCCGGACGTCGAGGTCAGCGCGGCCCAACTGCTCGACTTCAAGCCGGAAGCGCCGATCACCGAAGCCGGCCTGCGCTACAACATCAACGTCGGCATCCATTACCTGGGCGCCTGGCTGGCCGGCAATGGCTGCGTGCCCATCCATAACCTGATGGAAGACGCGGCCACGGCCGAGATCAGCCGTTCGCAGGTCTGGCAATGGATACGCTCGCCGAAGGGCGTGCTCGACGACGGCCGCAAGGTCACCGCCGAGATGGTGCGCGCCATGATCCCGGAAGAACTCGCGAATGCCAAGGCGGCGGCACCGAACGGCGACAACCCCAGCTACGCGCGCGCTGCCGAGATCTTCGAACAGATGTCGACCTCGGAAGATTTTGCCGAGTTCCTGACCCTGCCGTTGTACGAGGAAATCTGACCGAAAGCCGTGGCGCCGGCGTCGCGGGTAGGGTGGACGGCTACACGGCGATGTACGCGGGACGGCGGAACAAACGCCGTCCACGCGTTCAACCAGAGGGAGCGGGACGGCGGCACACTACGACGTCGTCCCTAGAGAAAGCCGATCACCGCCGCTGCGCCAGCGGCTGCCTGCCCAGAAATTCCGCCAGCACCGTCTCGTCAATCCCATTCCCGCCCAGCCGCCAAAGCAGCGCCTCGATCCGGTCCGCACCCCAGAACAAACCCGCGTCACCGTCCACCCGAAAGGTCGGCACCCCGAACACCCCGTCGGCAACGGCCTGCGTCGTTGCCGCCGCAAGCGCTTGTTTGACTGCCGCGCTGGCGGCGGCCGTCAGCAAGGCGGCACCGTCCAGCCCGGCATCATCAGCCACCCGGACCACCTCGGACGCATCACTGATATCCACCCCAGCTTCCCAGCAAGCCGCCGCCAGTGCCACGGCGAGCGTCCGCCGCTGCCCTTCGTCCGCCAACGCCGTACACATGCGCAAGGCGGTCAAGGGATTAAAGGGATGGCCGGGCGGCCCGGCGAACGGCAGCCCATGCCGCGCCGCCTCGCGCAGTACGTCGCGAAAGACGTAGGCGCGCTTGGCCGGCAGCTCCGCCGGCCCGATATTGCCGTGCGCATTCAGCAAGCCGGCAAACAGCACCGGCACCAGCCGCACCGGCGCGCCCGCTGCGGCGTCGATGCGCTCGAGCTCGTGCAAGGCCAGCCAGGCATAGGGACTGACTGGATCGAAGTAGCACCTGACCTGCGGCACGGTACGGCCTCCGTCTAAAACACGTTCTTCCACTCGCGCAGGGCGGTAAAGGCGTCCAGCGCGGCCGCGCCCGGATGGAGTCTCCCCGCAGCGACCAAGCTGTCGACGATCGCCGGCTCGCGGTAGCGCAGGAAGGGATTGGTCGCTTTTTCGACGGCGATGGTGGACGGTATCGTCGGCAGGTGGCTTCCGCGCGCTTCGCTGTCGGCGGCGACGCGCAGCTGGAGTGCGCGGTTGCCGGATTCGACCGCCTCGGCGAAGCGCAGGTTCGAGAGCGTGTACTCGTGGGCGCAATACACCAGGGTCTCGTCGGGCAGGGCCGCCAGCTTCGCGAGCGATTCCGCCATCTGCTCCGGGGTGCCCTCGAACAGGCGGCCGCAGCCGGCGCCGAACAAGGTGTCGCCGCAGAACAGCCAGTGCTCGCCGGCGGCGTCCACGTCGTCGCGCACGTAGGCGATGTGGCCGAGGGTGTGGCCGGGTACGTCCAGCACCGCCAGGTCCAGCCCGAGTCCGGGAACCCTGATGCGGTCGCCTTCGCCCAGCGGCTGGGTCACTGCCTTGATGCCGTCATTGCGCGGGCCGAACACCGGCACTGGCGCATGTTCCAGCAGAAGCGGCACGCCGCCGATGTGGTCAGCATGGTGATGGGTGAGTAGAATGGCGGTCAGGGTGAGTCCATTCGCCCGCAAGGCTTCGAGGATGGGTTCGCCATCGCCGGGGTCGACGACCGCCGCATGCACGCCGTCATGGATGAGCCAGAGATAGTTATCCTTGAATGCGGGCACCGTCAATACGGCGGGTCGGGTGGTCGTGGGGTGGGGCGAATGGGTCATATCGGCATCGAATAAGGGGTGGCATGAGCGGTACATCCGAAAAATCCATTATAGCGCTCGACCGCTGGCTGCAATCGCCGGCGGGCGCCTACGTGCGGGCCTGGGAGCAGGCTTGCCTGGACGAGTTGACGGCCGATATCTTCGGCTTCAACGCGGTCCAGATCGGCGTGCCCCAGATCGATGCGCTGGCGGCCAACCGCATGCCGAACAAATGGCAGGCGGCCACGCGCACCTCGACCGCCGACGAGCTGGTGTTCGCGCGCAGCGGCAAGCAGATCGCGGTCGCGCTCGACTTTGCCGAATTGCCCTTCGCCTCGCAAAGCCTGGACCTGGTGGTGCTGCCGCACGTGCTCGAGTTCGCTGCCGAGCCGCACCAGGTCTTGCGCGAGGTCGAACGCGTGCTGATCCCGGAAGGGCAGGTGATCATCTGCGGCTTCAACCCGGCCAGCCTGTGGGGCGTGCGCCAAGGCATGGGGCGTCTCACCAGCAGCAATTATTTGCCGACGGCGGGCGAGTTCATTTCTTTGCCGCGTTTGAAAGACTGGTTAAAATTGTTGAATCTCGGCGCCACGCGCAACCATTTCGGCTGTTATGCGCCGCCTTTTCGCACCACCAAGTGGCTCAACCGCTTCGCCTTCGTCGAAGCGCCCGGGCAGCGCTGGTGGCCCTATCTGGGCGCGGTGTACATCGTGCATGCGATCAAGCGCGTCAAGGGCATGAACATCATCGGCCCGGCCTGGAACAAGAAGCCGGGCAAGGCGCCGGCGGCGGTGCCTGCGACCAACCGCAATGAGCGCCAACGCGAAGTATCCGAATAAAGCATCTGAATAGAGAGGGAAGCAAAGCAGCATGACCAAAGTTGAGATTTTTACCGACGGCGCCTGCAAGGGCAATCCGGGCACCGGCGGCTGGGGCGCGCTGCTGGTGGCCGACGGCAAGCACGAGAAGGAAATCTTCGGCGGCGAGCCGAACACGACCAACAACCGCATGGAATTGCGCGCCGTGATCGAGGCGCTGGGCGTGCTGAACCGCCCCTGCCAGGTGGTGCTGCATACCGACAGCCAGTACGTGCAAAAAGGGATTTCGGAGTGGATCCACGGCTGGAAGGCGCGCGGCTGGAAGACCGCCGCCAAGGAGCCGGTCAAGAACGACGACCTGTGGAAGGCACTCGACGCCGCGCAGCAGCAGCACGCGGTCGAGTGGCGCTGGGTGCGCGGCCACAACGGTCATCCGGGCAACGAAAAGGCCGACGCGCTGGCCAACATGGGCGCCGCCTCGGTGCGCCGCTGAGCACTGGTATACTGACAGGTCTTTTTTCACGCTTTTGATGGGTTTACGCGCATGCGCCAAATCGTCCTCGATACCGAAACCACAGGCTTCAACCCGCGCACCGGCGACCGCATCGTCGAGATCGGTTGCGTCGAAATCGTCGACCGCAAGCTGACCGGCAATACTTACCACCGCTACGTCAATCCCGAGCGCGATTCCGACGAGGGTGCGCTGGCGGTGCACGGTCTGACTACGGAATTCCTGAGCGACAAACCGAAGTTCCATGAAATCGCACATGAGTTGCGCGAGTTCTGCCAGGGCGCCGAAATCATCATCCACAACGCCCCCTTCGACCTGGGTTTCCTGAACCACGAATTCCAGCGTGCCGGCCTGCCGCCTTTCATCGACCATTGCGGCGGCGTCATCGACACCCTGGTCAACGCCAAGGAACTGCACCCAGGCAAGCGCAACTCCCTGGATGCGCTGTGCGACCGCTACGGCGTGTCGAATGCCCACCGCAAGCTGCACGGCGCACTGCTCGACTCGGAGCTGCTGGCCGATGTCTACCTGTCGATGACGCGCGGCCAGAACATGCTGTCGATGGACGTCGAAGTCGAGTCGGCGGGCGGCGCGGCGCTGGTCGATGCCGGTCCGCTGGGCGAGATCGTCGTGCTTGCCGCCGCCGATGAAGAGCTTGCCGAGCACGACAAGGTGCTGGCCGCACTCGATAAAAGTGTGAAGGGGGAATGTGTTTGGAGAAAATATTCTCTCCAGGGGTGACAAAACGCAAAACTCCCCCTATAATGCTCGTCATTGCAGCGATGCAAACGCAGCAAAAAGCAGTAAGCAAGTAGAAGTTTGCAGTAGATAGGGCGGTTAGCTCAGGGGTAGAGCACAGCATTCACACTGCTGGGGTCGCAAGTTCGAAACTTGCACCGCCCACCAGAATACATCATAAAGGCCACCGAGCAGCATAGTTCGCCTAGCTAAGGCGGTGTGCTGATGGCGGCAAGAGCGAAAACGGATTCATGTTCAATCATGAATCCGTTTTTCGTTATGGCTCTCCGGCTAGCGCCATCAGCGGGTCGAGTCTGAGTACCTTCAGGCAGTCGTCCAGGTAGCAGGCACGCGCAAGGATCTGGCCTGAATCGTTGATGTCGAGCGCCTCCGCCATCGTCCAGCCTTCCGGCAAGTCGACCATGAGGCTCAGGTCGCGCATCGCGCCGTTTGCATAGATGATGGCGTGCAGGGCAGAGCCATTGGCGTCCATCAGTTGCGAATCGCCGACGATGATTCCCACATTGTTAATGGCCAGTGCCCTTGAGCTGGCGCCTGGATCCCCATCGAGTGTGCCGAGATCGGTCATTTTGGCATTTTCGTACAGAAAGGCATGCGTTGGACTCAGTTCCGCGTCTGTCGTTCCGGAACTCCCGACGATCTGGCCCGCATCGTTGATGTCGTTGGCCTGGCTGCTGCGTCCGCCGAGCGTGCCCAGGTCTTTCATCACGCGGTCGCGATACGAGAAGGCGTGACGATGGCCTAGGTTGAGGAAGTCGTCGCTCAAGCCTGCGTAGCCGACCACCTGGCCGGCATTATTGATCGCGAGTGCCTCGCTGACTTCGCCGCCAAAACTGCCGATCAGACGAAACACACCGTTGGCGTACACGAAAGCCCGTCCGGCTTCGCCGGCGGCCCCGCGCTTACAGAGACCGATGACGTGGCCGGCATCGTTGATGCCATTGGCCAAGGTCGGACCACACTGTCCGAGCTGGCCGATCATGCGCAGTCCCGCCGGCGTGTAGACGAAGGCGACCTGGATTGCGTTGCCGCTGAAGCCTGCGATATGCCCGCGATTGTTGATGCCGAGGCCAAAGCTTTGCGGGGCGAAGGCGGCGATGTCGCTGACCGACATGCCGGACCAGATCGCGGCAGCGCCGTTGTACGTGCCGACGACCTGTCCGGCATTGTTGATGTGGGTGCCGTAAAAGCCGCCGGGTCCGAAGCTGGCCGTGTAGGCCGGCGCCGCCAGCGTTGCAAGCGGGGCGGCCAGCACCGTCAGGCCCAGCAGCGCCGGGCGCAGGCTGCGGCGCAAACGCAGGGCCGCAAACAGAGCCGCCCCGGCCAGCAGAAGCATCCAGCTTGCCGGCTCCGGTACTGCCGGTATCAGGTCGAGCCGTACCGCCAGGCATTCGCCGCTTTCCGTGCGGCAGGCCTGTGCCAGGATCTGGCCGGCGTCGTTGATGTCCTGCGCCGACACCAGGCTCCAGCCGGGCGCCGGTTCGATCAAGGCATTCAGGTCGACCATGCCATGCGCGCCGTACAAGAAAGCATGGTAATCGAAGTATGCGCTGCCACCGACATCCGACAGGCCGACCACCAGCCCATCATTGTTGAGGCCGTTGGCACGGGAAGAATGGCCACCGAGCGTGCCCAGGTTCATCAAGCCGGTATTGGACGAGAACAGGAAGGCGAGTTCGTCGGTTCCCTCGAAATTGTCCGCCCAGCCCGCCACCTGGCCGGCATCGTTGATGTCGTTCCCCTCGCTGATGCGACCGCCGAGCGTGCCGAGCGAACGAGAACTGCCGTCGGTGTCGTAGATGAAGGCGGTGCGGCCGGGCTGGTCCCAGGGCTCGTAGCCAGTGTTCAGGGTACCGGCGACCTGTCCGGATCTGTTGATGGCGTTGCCAAAACTGGTCAGGGTGCCAGCCGCATCGAACCGGGTGAAGGTGCCCGACCCATAGAGGAAGCCAGTCTGTGCGCCGGCCGAATCCGTGCCGACGGTACCGGTGAGCTGTCCGGCGTCGTTGATGCCCGTGGCGCGCGTCCAGTACCAGGGCAGGTCGGTCGGACCGATTTCGGTGACGACGCCATCGGCGTAGAAGAAGCCGCGGTTGCCCGTACGCCCGGCAATCTGGCCGAGGCCGTTGATCGCGAGCCCTTCGCTGCCGGGCAGGGTGCTGCCCAAAGAAAATACCGAACTGCCATCCCAGATGGCAGCGCCGCCCGCGCCGGTGCCTACGACCTGTCCCAGGCTGTTCATGCCGGTGGCGACGAAGTCTTGCGGCAGGAAGGACATCGAGTACGTCGGATCGGCCAGGACAGCCAGCGGGCTGGCCAGGACAGGCAACAGCAATACGGAGACAAGATGCTTGCGCAGAGACATGAGAGACCCCAGGTTCGTTTATGTGTATTGCAAGCTTGCTCGATCTGCAATGCAGGTTTCTGCGCGAGCTCAGGAGGGCCTCAGCATGCCGCTCAGCAGCAATCAGACGCATGCGATGCCGACCGATAATGGCGGCATCGGCGATCGCGGCACCTTCGGCGAAGCGATCGGCATCCACATCGCGGCTAACCCGGGCGGCTCGCGCATGTGCCGGTCGAAGAGGATGACCCGTTAAGCCGCTCCGATACCGCGTGGCGCAGCCGGGCGAGGTGCAGGCAGGAGCGGCAAGGGCTTGAACCTGGTCGACCTGAGCGATGTCTACATGGTGTTCTTCATACCGGAAGCAGCAGCCGGAAACCAGGACAGTAAGGAGGCAATATGAGCAGGCTTGCATTGGTGACAGGAGGAACCCGTGGCCTTGGACTCGCGATTGCGCTGGCCTTGCGCGAAGGCGGATACCGTATCGCCGTGACCTGCCACAGCGACAGCGTGGCGGCGGCCCGGCTGCAGGAGGAAACCGGGATCGACGTGTTCCGCTGGGACGTGGCCGACGCCGCGGCATGCCGCGACGGCATCGGCCGGCTCACGGCGGCGCTTGGCCCCGTGGACATCCTTGTCAATAACGCGGGCATCACGGCGGACGCCATGTTCCACAAGATGGACGAGGAGCAGTGGTGGCGCGTGTTGCGCACCAACCTGGGCTCGATGTACAACATGACCCGCCAGGTCATCGAAGGCATGCGCGAGCGGCGTTTTGGACGCATCGTCAACATCAGTTCGATCAATGGGCGCAAGGGCCAGCCGGGACAGACCAACTACGCGGCGGCGAAGGCCGGCATCCTGGGCTTCACGAAGGCACTGGCGCTGGAGAGTGCGGCGCACAATATCACCGTGAATGCCGTTGCGCCCGGCTATTGCGACACGGCGATGGTGGCGGCGGTGCGTCCCGAGGTGCTGCAGCGGATCGTGGACGGCATCCCGGTCGGGCGCCTCGGCCGGCCCGAGGACATCGGCCGCATGGTCGCCTTCCTGGCCGGCGAGGACGCGGGTTTCATCACCGGTGCCACCTTCGACGTCAACGGCGGGCAGTATCTTGCCTGAAGGGGACAACCATGTCGATGAGGGCGATGCTGCTGGATGCGCCAGGGCGTCCGCTGCGGCAGGCGCGTCTGCCGGTCCCGCGTCCGTCGGGAGGCGAGATCCTGATCCGGGTCACGGCCTGTGCGGTATGCCGCACCGACCTGCATATCGTCGATGGCGATTTGCCGCCGCGCTTGCTGCCGCTGGTGCCGGGGCACGAAATCGTTGGCACGGTGGCGGAATCCGGGGCCGGCGCGCTGCGCTTCCGGCCGGGGCAGCGGGTCAGCGTGCCCTGGCTGGGCGGCAGCTGCAACGCTTGCCCATATTGCGCGCAGGGACGGGAAAACCTCTGCGACCGCCCCGTGTTCACCGGTTATGACCGCCACGGCGGGTTTGCCGAGTACACGCTGGCGGACGAGCGCTACTGTTTTGCGCTGCCGCAACGCTGCGACGACGTCCACGCGGCGCCCTTGTTGTGCGCAGGCCTGGCTGCTCGCCATGCAGCTCGGACAGTTCGTCCGGATTGATCAATGCCAGCTTGACGCTGTCGGCGCGCACCAGCAGCGGCAGCGCCGCGGCCAGGGCGCGGATCGCCTGCAGGCTGCCGTCCCATCCCACCACCACGGTGCCGGGAATCGGCTGGCCCCGGTAAGTCGGCGGCACCACCAGCACCGGGCGCGCGCCATGCAGGGCGACGTGCTCGGGCAAGCGCCGCACGGGTGCCGCCAGGCCCGCTCCGGCGGCGTCCGCGTCCGCGTCCTCATCCTCGTCCTGGCTGAGGATCACCAGGTCCGCATAGCGCGACTGCAGCAGCAGGCCATACTGGGGCACGTCGTCGATCAGGCAGGCTTCGGCCGATTCGATGCCGAGGCGGGCCGCCTGTCCGTTGAATTCATCCAGGCGCAACTGCGCGGTCGCGCGCAAGCGGTCGAAGTCGGTGGGCGGCATCGGTGCCGTCATCGAGCCGGTCAGCAGCGAGTAATCCAGCCACGAGATGCCGGTCGCGGCGGTGCCGACCACGTGGGCACCGTATTCCTTGGCCAGCACGGCGGCCACGCTAACGCGGCACGCCTGCCGGGAACTTCCGTCGATATGGACTACGATCGTTTTATACATCGCCTTCCCTTTCCAAGGCAGACAATCTGGTCGCCCGAGCCCGACTTTGCGCCCGAGCCCCGCCGGTGATGCTGGTTCAATGTACCCCTTGTGCGCGTGGACGCAAACTGCGCAGTTGACTTGCATCAAAAACGAACAAATTTCTTCTCCGTTCGCCGGCAATGACGCCAAATCCATGGCGCGCCAAGTCTATGATCTCCACGCATATGCGCATCGTTACACTGTCAAGGAGCTATCGTGCGAACACTTGTCTACCATGGACCCGGCAAGCGGACCCTCGAGGAACGCCCGATGCCGGAAATCCGTCACCCGGAAGACGCCATCGTGCGCCTGACCCACACCACGATCTGCGGCACCGACCTGCACATCCTGAAAGGCGACGTGCCGAGCTGCCTGCCGGGCACCACGCTCGGACATGAAGGCGTCGGCATACTCCACGCGGCAGGCCCATCGGTCAGCAGCTTCAAGCCGGGCGACCGGGTGCTGATTTCCTGCATCACCTCCTGCGGGCGCTGCGATTACTGCCGCAAGGGCATGTACTCGCATTGCGTGGACGGAGGCTGGATCCTCGGCAACCGCATCGACGGCACCCAGGCGGAGTATGTGCGCATCCCGCACGCCGACTTCAGCCTGCACCACGTTCCGGACGGCGCCGACGAGGAGGCGCTCACCATGCTCAGCGATATCCTCCCGACCGGCTTCGAGTGCGGCGTCCTGAACGGCAGGGTAGCGCCGGGCGCCAATGTCGCCATCGTCGGCGCCGGGCCGATCGGCCTCGCGGCCTCATGACGGCGCAGTTCTATGCGCCTTCGACGCTGATCGTCATCGACCCCGACCGCAACCGCCTCGAGCTCGCCCAGCGCTTCGGCGCCACCCAAGTGCTGGTGCCGGACGCAGGCACGGCCGAGCGGGTGAGGGCGCTGACCGAGGGCAGGGGCGCCGACACGGTCATCGAGGCGGTCGGCGTACCGGCCAGCTTCGAACTGTGCGAAGAGCTGGTGGCCCCCGGCGGCACCATCGCCAACGTCGGCGTGCACGGTACCAAGGTCGACCTCCACCTGGAACGCCTGTGGTCGCACAACATCACCATCACCACGCGGCTGGTGGACACGCTCACCACGCCGCAGTTGCTGAAGGCAGTGACCGCGCGCAGGCTGCAGCCGGCGTCGCTGGTGACCCACCGCTTCCGGCTCGACGAAATGGATGCCGCCTATGACACCTTCGGCAGCGCGGCGCAAAGCAAGGCGATGAAGGTGATCATCCGGGTCGGATCATGATCATCGAAAGGATATGCGTGGCGACGGATGGCTCCGACGTGGCGGTGCGCGCGGCGCCGATGGCGGTGCTGCTGGCGCGCACCGGTGCCGGACGGATCGTGGCGCTCGCTGTCGCGCAGCCGCAGTTTTCGATGGCGCCGGCGCTGGCGTCCGCCGCGGGCCTGGAAGCCGAGCTGGCGCGCGCGCTGAAAGCGGCCGGTGCGCACGTCGACACGGTGGCGCGTATCGCCGAGTCCGGGGGCGTGGCCTGCGAAAAGCTGATCAGGCTGGGGTCGTCTCCCGGGGCGGAGATCGTGGAGGTGGCCGAGGAGCTTGGCTGCGACCTGATCGTGATGGGTGCGCATGGACCGAACGAGCCGGACCGGCTGGCAACCGGCAGCGTGGCCCGCCACGTGCTGGCGTGGTCGTCGATTCCGGTCCTTGTCATGCGCGATCCGAGAGAAGCGTCTAAACCGGACTTCAGCGACAGGGCGCTTCCCTAGCAAGGCGCCCGGAAAACCCGTCCCGGGTGCCGTCAGGAAAGATGGCGCGCCAGGCGCATGCGCATGCCCGGCACCCGGTGGTAGACGATTTGCGTGCCCGGGGATGCGGGCACGATGGGGTTGCAGGGCATGCTCAGCAAGGCATCGAGCGCATTCGTCACTTGCCGGCCCAGCCTCACATCGCCTTCCTCGACCCTTGGCAGGGTCCGGTGCAGGGCGCACAGGATCACGGCATGGTCAGCACGGCGCGGGCGAAGGCAGGCGTCACCCAGGAGTTCCAGCAGCGCCTCCTCATGGCGGAAGCCGGCTTCGACGGCGGCGACGGCAGCCGGAAAATGCTGCGCGAAGCCGGCATCCGGCTCGGCCTGCAGCCTGGCGATCCGCGCCCGCAGGGTCTTGCGCGCATGGCGCAGTGCCGCGCCGGCAGCGGCAGGGGCCATGGCGATGTAGTGGAACCTCATGGTGTACCTTCGCATAGGGTGACGATCGACCCCAGTGTGTTTGGCAGGGCACGTTCGCTGGTTGATATGAATCAAATGGAGAACCATGATGGATGCCTTGACGGAGCAGGCAGGACTCATCGACCGTATCGCCCTGCAGCTCGCGTCCGGCGGAACCGGGGTCGTCCAGTTCGAGACCCACGTGTCGAGGGTGCTGGTCGCCGGCGGCCACGCATTCAAGTTCAAGAAGCCGCTGCGGCTTCCCTTCCTCGATGCGGCCACGCTCGAGGCACGCCGCTTCCTGTGCGAGGAGGAGTGCCGGCTGAACCGGCGGCTGGCCGCGGGAATGTACATTGACGTGGTCGCGGTCACCGGCGATATCGCCCATCCGGTGCTCGGCGGCGCAGGCAAGGCCGTCGAGTATGCGGTAAGGATGCACGCGTTCGAACAGCAGGCGCTGTGGGGATGCCGGATCGCGCATGGCCTTCTCGGCGATGCCGATGCCGACCGCCTTGCGCAGGCGCTGGCGCGCTTTCACATCGAGGCGCCGCGCGCCCCCGCCGATGCCGGCTGGGGCAGCGTGGCGGCCATCGCCGCAGGCTTCCTGGGAACGCTTGCCGAGCTTGCCGAGCTTTCCGGGCTCGTCGCCGGCGCTGGCGGCGTGCAGCGCCTGCGCTTCCTGCGGCAATGGGAAACGCATGAGCGCGCCCGTCTGGATGCCCGCTTCCGGCTCAGGAAGGCGCAAGGCATGGTTAGGGAATGCCACGGCGATCTTCATTGCGACAAGATCAAGCATTCCGGGCTTCAGCGAAAAACGCCTGGGCGACGGCTTATGGCAGGTGTTCGCGCTTAAGTGTGGACGGGAATGGGTGCTGGTGGCAGAGAAGGATGAAGTACGCGAGGAAATGGTGCACCAGCTCGGCACTGCGGTGCTGGTGCCGGTGCTCATCGGGAGCATCCTGCTGCTCGTGGCAGTCAACCTGGTGCTGTCCGCCAACCTGGCGCCGCTGCGCAAGCTGGCCGATGCGATCGCAGGGGGCGAGCCGGAATCGCTGGCGCCGATCGGGCTGGCCGACCTTCCTGACGAAATGCTGCCGGTCGCGGACGAGCTCGACAGTCTGCTGCTGCGCGTGCGCCGCGCCTTCGAGCGCGAGCAGCGCTTCATCGACGCCGCCGCGCATGAAATCCGCACCCCAATCGCGGCGGTGCAGCTGCACGTGCAGAATGCGCTGCGTGCGCGCGACGAGGACGAACGCGCGCAGTCGATGCGGGAGGCCAGTGCCGCGCTCAAGCGCACCACCTTGCTCGCGGAGCAGCTCCTGACCTTCAGCCGGCTGGCATCGAAGACCGACCTCGCCCTGCACAAGCCAGTGTCGCTGGTCGAGGTCTGCCGCGAGGCGATCGAACTCGAAGAGCCCTTCCTCACGCAGCGCGGCCAGTCGCTGGGCCTGAGCGCGCCGCGCGACCAGGTCGTCGAAGGTGACCCGTTCCGGCTACAACAGTTGCTGCGCAACCTGATCGACAACGCCTCGCAGCACGGCGCCGCCGATGGCGACATCGACGTGGCGCTCGGCGGCGACGGAAAATCGGTGTACCTGCGGGTGTCGAACGATGGCGCGCCGGTCCCGGACGACGAGGTCGAGCATGTGTTCCTGCCGTATTACCGCTTGCGGTCGGCAGCCGTGTCGGGTGCCGGGCTCGGCTTGAGCATCGTGAGGGAGATCGCGAACCAGCACGGTGCCAGTGTCTCGATCGGCAGGAAGGCGGACAAGCAGGGCTGCGTGGTGACGGTGGCGTTTCCACTGTCCGCGGTCACGGGCAAGCCCCGCCCGGCCGTCATGGGCGAGCCCGCGTCGTGAGCGGGTATCCACCAGACCGGCCTGTATCGGCGCCGCCAGCGCGATCGGGCAAGGTGCGCTGGCCGCTCATTCGCCGCCGTCCGCATGGGGTGCCGGGCCACGAACCGCCACGCTGCGTTGCACCGCCGTCCTTTCGCCGCTGCTGTCGGTCACGGTCAGTTCGACCTTGTAGCTGCCTGGCGACCGGTAGGTGTGCTGGCCGCTGGTGTTCCCGCTGCCGTTTCTTTCGTTGACGGTGGCTTCATCGCTGCCGCCGTCGCCCCAGGTCCAGGTGGCCTTGTGGGTATCGCGCAGGTCGGCATCCTTGAACGCGGCGGAAAAACTCAGCAGCGCCTGGGCGCGCGGCTTCTCGTTCACCTGGATCGGACCGATCACCGGCGCCGCATGCCCGCTGCCGGCGGTGGGTACCAGCAACACCAGGCCGGTATTGCCGGCTGCGACGATGCTGCCGTTGTCGGATATGGCGTGGCCGGCAGACAGCACCAGCCCTTCGGGTGCGTCGGCAAGACGGGTGTTCAGGTCGATCACGCCTTGCGCGCGCGTCCACAGGTAGGCGCGCCCATCGAAGCTGCCCACGACCTGACCCAGGTTGTTCAAGCCCAGGGCGAGCGTGATGATGTCCGGCCTGCCGGCGCCGATCTCGGTCCGGCCGGTTTCCCGCGTCCACACATAGCCATGGGGGAAGTCGATGAAATCGCGGTCATTCAGGATGACCATGTCCTGCTTATTGATCTTGAGCGCCAGGGTGCGGTTGGGAATGCCGTCCCCGAGGTCGACCAGGCCTTCGCGTGGCGTCCACAGGAATGCATGCGGCGGCTGGGAAGGGTTCTCACCCGCTGCGGTACCCACGACATGGCCCGAGGCATTCATGTCGCTGACGGTGTTGAAGTCGCTGTAGAAACTGGTAAGGGCTTGCATGCCGTCCTGCCGGGTCCACCTGAATACGTTCAGGGAATTTCCGCCTGTCATTCCGGCAACGATACCGGCGTCGTTGATCAGCTGTCCGTAGGCGGAGGTGTCGATCGTGCCGATGTCGGCCAGCCCGGTTCGTGGGCGCCAGACGAAGGCGCGCCGGTTGGGGTCCTGTGCAGGCTCGAACACGACACCCCCGGTTACCTCGCCCTTGTTGTTGATGTCATTACCGGTGGATTCGCCGCGCCTGGGACCGGTGAGGTCCACCATGCCCGTCTGCGCACTCCAGCGGTAGGCATGGGTCAGCGCGGCGCCGGGGGCGAGTGTGGCACTGCCCACGACCTGTCCGAAGTCGTTCACCGCCACGGCCGTCGCACTCCCGCCGCCGAGCGAGCCAAGGTTACGCACGACATGGCCGTCGTAGAACATGGCGCGGCGGCGTAGGTCGTCCACGGCTTCGGTGAATACCACTTGGCCTCTGGCATTGATGTCGATGCCGAAGATCCCCTGCGCCGAGCTCAAGGGGATGACCCTGTAGCTGGCCTGCACCTGCCGCGCGCTCGGGTTGTCGTCCGCCACCGCACCGGCGGCGGAAAGAAGGAGGATGGTCGATGACAGCCATCGACGCCATCCACTGTGACGCAGGACAGGGGGTGCGCTTGTCGCTTGCATGAGACTCTCCGGTTCGGTTTGTGCGGCAGATCAATACCTTGTCAACAGTTGAGTGTTAATCAGGGCGTATAGGTCAGCCTAGGTCCTGCACAAGAGCACACACTGAGGCAAATCAATTCGGGGCCTGCCGCTCGCCCAGGCGGATAGCGAGCTCGCGGGCTATGCGTACGGTGTCGCCGCCGGCGTGCTCAAGCCCGTCGAGCACCGCGTACAGGCATTCCCGGGCCCGGCAGGGTCGAGCGTGGCCAGGTTTGCGGCGGCGATGACAGCAAAGCCGTTCGGCACCCGCAAGCCCTTGCCGCTCAGTTCCGGGAGCATTTCGCCGAGGGCGGCATTCTTGCCAACCACCGGCGGCATGCCGCCGATGCCGAGTTCCGAAACCCGCGGATGAAGTCGCGCGTGACGTCAACGCACCTACCGCCTGCAACCTTGTGGGTTCATCGCAGGGCGTTGAGGAGGCTGCGATGCTGGCCATTTCGCGACGTGTACATCCACGCGGCCAGCATTGTTGGCGAATGCGCCGGGATCGTCGTTTATTGAGAGCATCAACTCACCCGTCGCCTGAGGGACGAAACACATCTGCCTGCCAATGATGAAGGTGGCATTGCTGCCGATTCGCCCGACTAGGGCGCCCAGTTTGAGCACCGGCCCGGGAATTTCGGATGGATTGTCCCTGCCATAACCCTCCGGGCCGTAATAAGGGACGAATGCTTGCTCACCCTGGTTGCCATGCGACCAGAGTCCATCCCCCGCCACGCAGACGAATTCCTGCGGCCTGACGATGATGCGGGTAGGCTGCCATTCCTGGTTGGCCCGGACGGTCCGGCACTCGCTGGTGATACGCAGGTCGGCTTGCGCCAAGGCTGGCAGCGCGGTGGCTGCGGCGACGGCCGCTGCACAAATCGTCGCTGTATGCAGCTTGCTCAAATAGGTGTCCATATCTTGTCTCCATTCTTTAGTCTGGCGTAGGCCTGGTTCGTGCCATCGATTGGTGAGGGCGCGTTCGTCCGCGACGGTCCGAACTGTCAACCGGACCGCGCCGCCTCCCGTCTGAAAGGAGGGCGGAATTCCCATAATGGTCACGTGTCGGTTGCGGCGCGTGCGCTGTAGCAAACCTGGAAAGGGAACTTTGACCGCGAGTGGTGAGAATATCCAATTGCTGGGGAGCGGCGGATGCCGGTGACTTAGGGCGCTGACCTTCACCGGTAAGCCTGCCCGCCTCGCCGCATGCACGAAAGCAGCGCCCAGGGCAAGCGGCATATTGCGGGCATGCCTGATCAATCGCATGATCGGCGGACAGGCTGGTTAATTCTTCATGTCCTTATCCGGTGCCGGCGTTTTTCGGCAGTGAGATCGCTGGGTGCCACGTGCAGCGGCGGGAGATCGAACCGGGATCCAGGGAATCAAGCTGGGAATGCTGAACAGTCCGACCACACTGCCCGGCACATTGCCCGAGCCGGTAGGCCATTCACTGTGGGGCACACTCATCGCTCACAATTTGCCGCGTCATGACGTAGTCCAGATGGCCAACGAAGCGCAGGTAAACCACAACGCCTGAGCTTTCACTGGCTGGCATTGGCCATCACAAGGCCGTCATCACCCCAACTGCGGCACCAGCGTCTTGCTGAACTGCGACACCCCGTTCAGGTCGATCAACTCGGCCTTCAGCGTCTTGCTCGCCGGATCGATCAGCACCTCGCCAAAGAACTGATAGCCCGCCAGCGGCGAGGCCCCGGCCGTCGGTGGCGCTTTCTCGAACACCACGGTCGGGCCGAAGGTCTTGTCCAGTGCGTTCGGGCCGAAGGAGCCTGCGTTGATCGGGCCGGCCACGAATTCCCAGAACGGCGAAAAATCGGTGAAGCTGGCCTTGGCTGGATCGTAGTAGTGGGCCGCGCAGTAATGCACGTCGGCCGTGATCCAGACGACGTTCTTCACTCCCTTGATCGCGCGCAGCAGGCGCGCCATTTCTAGTTCGCGTCCGCTCGGCGCGCCATCGTCGCCATTGGCCACGGCTTCCCAGATGTCCTGGCCTTGCGCGTTCTTGCCGTCGCCGACCTGCAGGCCGATCGGCATGTCGGTGGCGATGACCTTCCAGGTTGCCGTCGATTTGGCGAGCTCGGCGATCAACCAGTCGACCTGGACATTGCCCATGAAGGCGGTATCCGCGCTTTCGGCGGCCTGGCGGTTGGCGCTGTTGGGCCCGCGGTAGCTGCGCATGTCGAGCACGAACACGTCGACCAAGGGGCCCTGTGCGATCTTGCGGTAGACGCGCTGCTGTTCCGGCTGCTTGAAGTAGCGCATCGGCGCGTACTCCAGAAAGGCGCGCTGGCCGCGCGCGGCCAGGGTCGCGATGTTCTTTTCGGTGTAGCGGGCGTCACCCGACAAGTCCTTCGATGCGCTGTAGTTGTTGGTGACTTCGTGGTCGTCCCACTGCCAGATCTGCGGCACCTGCGCAGCGAAGCGCTTGTAGTTCGCGTCCAGCATGTTGTAGGCCTGGCGGCCGCGGTATTCCTTCAGCGTCTCGGCCACCTTGCTGACTTCCTCGGTGACGATATTGGTCCAGAGCGCGCCGTTCTCCGCCGTCACCTTGGCCTGGATCGGGCTGTCCGCATAGATCGTGTCGCCGCTGTGGATGAAAAAGTCGGGGTCGCGCTTGCGCATCGCTTCGTAGATCTTGACGCCGCCAAAGTCGGTGTTGATGCCCCAGCCCTGGCCGGCGTTGTCGCCGCTCCAGTGGAAGCGCACCGGCTTGCGCGCATCGAGCGGGGCAGTGCGGAATTGTCCGCTCACGGTTTCGCTGCGGATGCCGCTGTTGGTCGGATCGGCGTAGCTGACGCGCACGAAGACCGTCTGCCCGGGCGGCAGGCCGGTGAGGTCGATGCGCGAGGTGAAGTCGGTGGCGTCCGTCGCCACCGGACCGACGATGCGGCTGGCGTTGGCGAAGCGCTCGGTCGTGTCGTACTCCACCACCATGATGGCGGGACGGTCGCTGCGGCTCCAGACGATGGCCTGGTCGGCGATGACGTCGCCAAACTGCAGGCCGGACGGCAGTTTCGGGCGTGCGGCCTCGCTGACGATGACGGCGGGCGCCGCGACGCTGTCGCCGCCACCGCAGCCGTTCAGCAGCAGCGAACCGGACAAGGCACCGCCGGTGGCAAGGAAGCGGCGGCGCGAAGGGGAAGTGCTCATGGGATCTCCCGTGGTGGACTCAGCCGGAGTGTAGGGTGCATGTGTGACAGGGTGATTAAACCCATTTCACGAATCGCCGGCGTCGGTCGGCGTCCATCCATCTTGTGAGCCCTCCATTCGATACAATGCCGGCTGGATTCGTCATGGCAACAGCCGGCGCATCGGACAGTCGCACACCACACCGGAGAAGAAACGCGTGAACGCCATCGAAAAAGCCAGCAATTTTGTCGGAAAGACCTTTTCGTTCTGGGTGCTGCTGTTTGCCTGTTGCGGCTTCTTCGCCCCCCAACTCTTCGTCGGCTACAAGGGCTGGATCACGCCGCTGCTCGGCATCGTGATGTTCGGCATGGGCTTGACGCTGTCGACGGCGGATTTCCGGGAAGTGTTCCGGCGCCCCAGGGACGTGGCGATCGGCGTCGTCGGCCACTACCTGATCATGCCCGGCCTGGCCTACCTGCTCGCTATCCTGCTGCAGCTTCCGCCCGAGATCGCGGTCGGCGTGATCCTGGTCGGCTGCTGCCCGAGCGGCACCGCCTCCAACGTGATGACTTTCCTGGCCAAGGGCGACGTCGCGCTCGGGGTGTCGATCGCATCGGTGTCGACGCTGATCGCGCCGCTGGCGACGCCGGCGCTGGTGTCGCTGCTGGCGGGCAAATGGATGGCCATCAATACCGGCTCGCTGTTCCTGGACATCGTGCAGGTCGTGATCCTGCCCATCGTGCTGGGCATCGTGGCCAAGACCCTGTTCCGGCGCCAGGCCGCGGCCAGCGTCAAGGCGTTGCCGCTGGTGTCCACGGTGGCGATCGTGCTGATCATCGCCATCATCGTCGCGCTGAACCGGCCCAAGCTGCTGAGCAACGGCTTGCTGATCCTGGTGGCGGTGATCCTGCACAACCTGCTCGGCTTCGCGCTCGGCTATTTGTTCGCGCGGCTGTTCGGCATGGACCTGGCCAAGCGCAAGGCGGTGATGATGGAAACCGGGATGCAGAATTCCGGGCTCGGCGCGGCCCTGGCGGCTGCCCATTTCACGCCGCTGGCGGCTGTGCCGAGTGCGCTGTTCAGCGTGTGGCACAACCTGTCGGGATCCGCGCTGGCGACCTGGTTCGCGCGCAGGACGAACTAGGCCGTCGTCTTTCCGCTGTCAGGGCGGTGGCCTTGCTGACGATAATCTGCAACTAACCGACATGTGCTGTGATTGCGCAAGGCCAGCCACCAGGCTTGGGCAGGCGCCGGACACGAGCTCCGGAAACGAGCGCCGGAAACAAGCGCCGGAAGACCGCCCGCCCGGTGCCCGGGGTCCGGCCCGCCATTAAGCCTTACCGAAACGCGTAACTCGCACTCACATAAAAGCGCCGTCCACGCGGGTCCGTATAGCTGGGGTCATACCCGGACAGGAAGTAGAACGCCTGGTTCGAATACGGCGGGCTGCGGTCGAACAAATTCTGCACACCGACGCGCACCTTGAGGCGCGGATCGACCACATACGCGCCCGACAGGTCCCACAGCGAGTAGGACTTGACGTGGTTGGCCGCCACCACGCTGCCGTCGTCGATGTTGATGGCGCTGTTCTGGTCTTCGTAGCCGCTCGACCAGGTGTTCGACAGGCTGGCCGACAGCGGGCCGCGTTCCCAGTCGACCGTGAGGGTATGGCGCCAGCGCTGGACCACGCCATCGGTGACGAAGCGGTTCAGGTTGCTCACGAAGGCGTCGCCCGGCGCGTTCTGAATCTTCGAGTCCAGCACGTAGGTGCCGTTCAGGCGGCCGCCGAGGCGCCCGAAGGCGGTGTCGACGCCGCGCACCGTGAGCGCCAGGTCCAGGCCCTTGGCAATCTGCGCGCCGCGGTTTTCCTTGCGCAGCTCGATGTAGTCGATCAGGCCGTCCTCGTCGCGGTGCACCAGGTCGCCGTACTTGGCCAGGTTGCCGAGGATGATGTCGTCGCCGATCTCGCTGATCAGGTCGGTGCGCTTGATGTTCCAGTAATCGAGCGAGGCATTCACGTGCTTGCCGGCGGCGAACACCGCGCCCAGCGAAAACTGGCGGCTGCGCTCCGGCTTCAGGCCGGCATTGCTGTAGCGGCGCGTGTCCCAGTTGTCGGCGCAGTCGGCATAGTTGTTCTCGACCGTGGCGCAATACACCGGGTCGGGCAGGGTGGCGGTACTGCTGTAGACGGTGGGGCGGTGCAGCTCGGTCATCGAGGGCGCGCGGAAGCCGCGCCCGGCCGAACCGCGCAGCAGCAGCGCCTCGCCCGGACGCCAGCTCAGCCCGATCTTCGGGCTGGCGGCGCCGCCGACCTGCTGGTAATGGTCGTAGCGCCCGGACAGTTGGGCTTCCCACCCTTTGGCGAAGGGCAGCAGCAGTTCGCCGTAGACGGCGCCAATGTCGCGGCTGTCGCGGGTGGCACGGCCGCCTTCCGGTGCGGCGTCGTTGTTGATGTTGTCGCTCAGGAGCAGGGCCGAGGGCGTGAACACATTGCGCTCGCGCCGCGCCTCGCCGCCAATGGCGAGTGCCAGGTCGCCGCCGGCCAGCGGCAGGAGTGCCCGCGAGAACTTGAAGTCGAAGGCATCCATGGTGCCGCGCGCATGGCGCACGTCGTCGTTGACCTGGATGCTGTCGATCAGCGCCTGGCCTTGCGGGCCGGAGGGGCCGAAGGGATTGATGCGGCCGTCGGCGATACCGGCCAGCAGCTCGTTGTAGAGCACGTAGCCATGGGTGTCCTTGTCCTTGACGGTGTTGACGCTGTGATTCAGGGCGGTATCGTAGTCCCAGCCGGCCAGGGTGCCGCTCAGGCCGACCACCAGGCGCACACCCTCGCTGGTCAGGGCGCTGGTGCGGCGCCCGGCTTCGTTCAGGCGCATGCGCACTTCCAGTTCGCCGGGAATGTCGTCGTCCAGCTGGTCGAGGCCGGTGCCGGCCAGTTGCGGCACCTTGCGATAGTCGAGGTAGCCGGCCACGCGCGCCGCCGAGCCGACGTAATCGGTCTTGGCGCGGCTCAGTGCCAGTTCGGCATAGGCCTGGTGGCCGCCGCCCAGCTTGATGACGCCGCGGCTCAGCAGGCTGGACTTTTCCGATTTGGGATACAGCTCGGTGTCGCCCATGTAGTTGTAGGTGCAGGCATCGACGCCGCCGGTGCCGGCCGGCAGGTAGACGTTGGCCGGTGCCGCGCAGCCCGGCGCCGACAGGTTGATCAGGCGATTGGTGATCGGCCGGCCATTGATGGTGAAGCCGATGTCCTGCAAATGGTCGCGCTGGGCCGAGGTAAGGCGGATATTGCCCGGGCTGGTATAGCCTGACAGCAGATGGCCGAGGCGCTGCTCCACCTGCAATCCGGGGATGAAGCTGCGTTGCGAGGTGCTGAGGGCATCGGTGCGCTGGAAATCGGCGACCGCGAACACATTGAAACCGTCGCGCTCGAGGTCGCCCTTGCCGGCGGCGATGCTGGCGGTGCGCTTGCCGGCGCCGCCTTCGCGCGTCTTGCCAAGGTGAGTGTTCAGTTCCAGGCCCTGGAAGTCCTTGCGCGTGATGAAGTTGATGACGCCGCCGATGGCGTCGGTGCCGTAGAGCGCCGACGCGCCGTCCAGCAGCACCTCGACGCGTTCCAGTGCCGCGGCAGGAATGTTGTTCAGGTCGACGCCGCTGTCGTCGCCGGGCGAAGCGAAGTTGGCCATGCGCCGGCCGTTCAGCAACACCAGGGTCGAGGAGGTGCCGATGCCGCGCAGGTTGGCGCTGTTGAAGCCGCGCTGGTCGCCGCCGACGTTGATGCTGGCGCCGTCGGTCAGGCCATTCACATTGGCCGACACCCGCGTCATCAGTTCGGCGGCGGTGGTCACTCCGGCTTTTTCGATCTCGGCGCGCGAGATGGTCTGTACCGGCAGCGCGGTTTCCGCTTGCACGCGGCGGATCGCCGAACCGGTGACTTCCACCGTCGGCATCGTGGCGGTGGTTTCCTGGGCCATGGCCGTGGCGGCGGTCGCGCCCGCAACAGCCATCACGCCCCCGGCGCCGGCCGCCATCCAGGCGCCTGTCAGCAAGGCACCGCGCACGGCGCGCGTCACCGCTTTCATCTTGGTCGTCATCCAGTTTCCTTGTTGAGCTCGATACTGTTGACGATATTAAACTCGTGACAATGCTGCGCGGACAAATATCGCCATGCGCGAAAGCCCGTGTTGCGAATCTGCTACGGCATGCAAGTGATCACGCAACTGAGCACGCAACTGAGCACGCAACTGAGCATGCAACTGAGCATGCAACTTAGACAGTGAATGCTTGCCTAAACCGGATAGACAGCAAAAGCCGGAGGCAAGCGATGAACCCGGATCCAGCCCAGACGCCAAGCGCGGCATCCCATGGCGCCCTGGCCGACGCCAGCCACGACCGCGACGTCCCCGAAGACGACCTGCTCAGCCCCTTGACCCTGCGCGGCGTGACCCTGCGCAACCGCATTGCCATGGCGCCGATGTGCCAGTACTCGGCCGAGGATGGCATCGCCAACGACTGGCACCTGGTGCACCTGGGCAGCCGCGCCGTCGGCGGTACCGCCCTCGTGATGGTGGAAGCCACGGGGGTGACTGCGGAAGGGCGCATCACTCCGGGCGACCTCGGCATCTGGGGCGAGCAGCACATTGCGCCGCTGGCGCGCATTGCCAGTTTCGTGCGCAGCCAGGGGGCGGTGCCCGGCATCCAGCTGGCGCACGCCGGGCGCAAGGCCAGCACCGCGGCGCCCTGGACCGGCGGCGCCACGCTCCACAGTGCCGCGGGCGGCTGGCAGGTGGTGGCACCCAGTCCCATTCCTTTCCACCCCGACGACCCGACGCCGCTGGCCCTCGACGACGCCGGCATCGAGGCCATCGTCGACGCCTTCGAGGCAGCGGCGCGGCGCGCGCTGGCGGCCGGTTTCGAGGTACTCGAGATCCACGCCGCCCACGGCTACCTGCTGCACCAGTTCCTCTCCCCGCACAGCAATACGCGCACGGATGCCTATGGCGGCAGCCTGGAAAACCGCATGCGCCTCCTGCTGCGCGTGACAGAGCGGACGCGCGCCGCGATGCCGGACACGCTGCCGCTGTTCGTGCGCCTGTCGGCCACCGACTGGGCCGCCGGCGGCTGGGACATCGAGCAATCGGTGGAACTGTCGCGCCGGCTCAAGGATCTGGGCGTCGACCTGATCGACGTGTCCACCGGCGGCAACCTGCCGACCGCGCGCATCCCGGTGGCCAAGCGCTACCAGGTGCCGTGCAGCCGCCGCATCCGCGACGATGCCGCCATCCCGACCGGCGCGGTGGGCCTGATTACGGACGCCCGGGAGGCCGATGAAATCGTCACCGGCGGCGATGCCGACCTGGTGCTGGTCGGACGCGAACTGCTGCGCGAGCCCTATTGGGCGCTGAAGGCCCAGCATGCGTTCGAGGAAGAACCGGCCTGGCCGGTCCAGTACGGCTACGCGGTGAAGCGCCGCGCGAAGTAAATGTTGCAGGAGACGGCAGCCGGACCGAGCCGCCAGCCTCAAGGCAGCAGCACCGCCAACTCCTGCGCCACCTGGCGCGGCACCGGCAGGAACCCATCCGCCGTCAGCGCCGCCGACACCCGCACCGCCTGCGCCCCCACGTTCAGGCCTGCCAGCACGGCGTCGGACGCGCCGCACACCGGCAGCGCGATCGAGCCCAGGCCGAGTTCCAGTTCCGCTTTGTTGATCGCATAAGCGTCGCGCCGCACCTGGGCCAGCACGTCGCGCAATGCGGCCTGGTCTGAGCCCGCTCCGCCACCGTTATCACACCTGCGCCTGGCCGCCGTCGACGAACAACTCGATGCCGTTGACGAAGCTGGCATCGTCCGAGGCCAGGAACAGCGCCGCCTTGGCGATTTCTTCCGGCTCGCCGACACGGCCCATCGGGATGCGCGAGGCCAGGTAGTCGAGCAAGCCTTGCTGCTGGCGGCGCCGTCCTATCTGGCCCGACACGGGCGGCCGACGCACCCGCGCGAGCTGAACGAGCGCGACTGCCTCGGCTATGCCTACCGCGCCCGCAGCGACGTCTGGCGCTTCGTCAACCGCGACGGCGACGAAGCGACACTCACGCCGAATGGCCGCCTGCGCGTGACCAATGCCGATGCCCTGATCCCGACCATGGTGGCGGGGCTGGCCATCGGCGAGCTGCCGGATTTCATGGCGCACGAATTCATCCGTGACGGCCGCCTGTTGCCGATCCTGGAAGACTGGAGCTTGCCGAAGGGTGGGCTGTATTTCGTGACGCCATCGGCGCGCGCACGGCCGGCAAAAGTCGAAGCACTGGCGCGCTTCTTCGTCGAGCACCTGTCGAAGCCCGCATGGCGCTAGCCACCAGGCAGCCGGGCGGGCCATGAGTCCGCAAGAGTGAGTCCTACCGCCGAAGTAGTCGAGCGCCTACATGCTGCATTGCAGCATTCGCGTTACACTTCAGCGCACAGACTTCCATTTCATGAGGCCGCATATGCTCAACACCATGTTCGCTGCCTGGCCAACGTTTGCTTTCTCACCCTGGGGCGAGACGCCGACAGCAGGGAAGTTCATCCCCGGTTATTTCCACGCAGGCTATCGATCCCTGCGCTACAAGCTGTTCATCCCGAGCGGCTACAGTGGCCAGCCCTTGCCGCTGATCGTCATGCTGCACGGCTGCGGCCAGGATGCCGACGATTTCGCCGGCGGTACCGGCATGAACGAACTGGCCGAACTGGCCGGCTGCCTGGTGCTGTATCCGGAACAGTCGGGCGACGCCAACTGGAACCGCTGCTGGAACTGGTTCCAGGGCGCCAACCATGAACGCGACCGCGGCGAGCCAGCGCTGATCGCCGGCGCCACCCGCCAGATCATGGCGGAATACGCGGTCGATGAAAGCCGCGTCAGCGTCGCCGGTCTGTCCTGCGGCGGCGCCATGGCCGTCATCCTCGGCCGTACCTACCCGGATATCTTCAGCGCGGTCGGCTGCCACTCGGGCCTGGCCCACGGCAGCGCCACCGACAGCTATGGCGCCATGCTGGCGATGCGCGATGGCGCGGACCTGGCGGCGCTGAGCAGCACCACGGCCGCCAGCGTGGTCCCGATCATCGTCTTCCACGGCGACGCCGACGATACCGTCCACCACCGCAACAGCGGCGCCGTCGTGCGTCAGTCCATCGAGAGCTACCTGGCGCATTTCCCCCAGCATCGCCAGCACATGGCGAGCTCGGAAGAAAGCGGCGTGGCCGGGGGCCGCGCTTTCACCCGCAGTGTGCACCGCGGCAAAGACGGGGCGATCGTCGCCGAACAGTGGACGGTGCACGGCAGCGCCCACGCCTGGTCCGGCGGCAAACGCCATGGCAGCTACACCGACAGCAGCGGCCCGGATGCCAGCGCGCAGATGCTCGCCTTCTTCATGCGCCCCTGAGACCGTACAGGGCTCAGGGCCCGTCCGCGTCTCACGGCGGGCGCCGTGGGCCCGGCGCCATGCATCATGTTCAGGACCCGGCCGCGCAGGACTTGCCGCCGACGCCATGGAAGCCTTTGGCCTTGGCGTCGTTCTCCGTCAGGTATTCCCCTTTCTTGGTCTTGCCATAGTATTTGCCGCCCTCGCAGTGGTACACCTTGCTGGCCGTATTGACCCATACCTTGCCGGCGCCGCCGCCGGGTGCCTGCACGCCCGGCGCGGCCTTGTCCTTGGCGGGCTTCGCCGGCGCTGCGGCCTGCGCGCTCGGGGTGGCGGGCGCGGCCGCAGCACCGGTGCCGGCGGCGGGTGCGAGCGGGTTCGGCACCGTCTTCTGGGCGAAGGCGGGGGTAGCCACCAGGATGGCCAATGCCAGGATGAGCGAGTTTCTTGTCATGCGTGTTCTCCGGAACAGTAAAAATGCGATATGCATCCTGGTAACGCCGGGCGAGCGCGGCGGTTGACATGCGCCGTGCATGGACCGATCTGCGTGCTTCATCGCCATGACATTGCGGCCATGAAAAAAATTTCCAGTCTGTAGTATGCTTCGCGGCGCGTCCCGGCGCCCAAGCCGTCGGGAGCACGCGCATAGACAACCTACAAAACGAGACTCACGTGAAACAAAAATATTTGACTCTGGCGATCGCCCTGGCCCTGGGCGGCGCTTCCATGACCGCATCCCTGAACGCTGCCGCATCCGGCTACCGCTTCGGCTCGCAAAGCGTGTCGGCGCAAGGCACGGCCGAAGCCAACGGCGCCGAGGCGGCCGATGCCTCGACCGTGTTCGCCAACCCGGCCGGCCTGTCGCGCCTCGAAGGACGCCAGTTCATGGGCGGCGTCACCGCGCTGGTGCCGCATTCGACCTATGCGGATGCCGGTTCGACCCGCTTCACCCGCGGCGCCACCGGTGGCAAGACCGGCCAGGACGATTACGCGCCAAGCGTCGTCGCCGCCCCCTCCATCTACTACAGCCAGCAGCTGGACAATCGCTGGACCGCCGGCTTCGGCGTCTTCGTCCCTTATGGCACCAAGCTGGATTACGACAGCGACTGGGCCGGCCGCTACTCGCTCACCCACATCAAGCTGGAAGCCGTGACCCTGAATCCTTCGGTCGCCTTCAAGCTGGACGAACACCACGCCTTCGGCTTCGGCGTCGACATCGAGTACATGAAGGCGCGCCTGGGCCAGGCGGTCGACGTGCCCGGTACCGTGGTCGCGGCCCAGGCCAGCGGCACCGGCGCGGTGCTGGCGCGCCAGATCGCGGCGTTGGGAGGCAACCCGGCGCTGCTGGGCCGTGCCGGCGACGCCTACGCTGGCGTGCAGGGCAAGGACTGGGGCTACGGCTTCAACCTCGGCTATCTGTATTCGCCGACCGCGGACACCCGTTTCGGCATCGCCTACCGTTCCTCGATCAAGCATGAACTGAAGGGCGGCGCCACCTGGGACTTCTCCAGTGTGACGACCGATCCGGTGGTGAACGGCGTGCTGCAGGGCGCCGCGCGCCGCGCCAATTCGGCCGCACGGGTCGAGCTGCGCACACCGGAAACGCTGTCGCTGAACGCCTTCCACCAGTTCGATGCGCGCTGGGCCGGCATGGCCGACGTGACCTGGTCGCGCAACTCGCGCATGGAAAACATCGACATCGAATTCGTCGGTACCAGCGAAGGCGACGAGGTGATCCGCCAGCAGTGGAAGAACACCGTGCGCGTGGCGCTGGGCGCGAGCTACAAGCTGAACGACAACGTGACCCTGCGCGGCGGTATCGCCCATGACGACGGCCCGGTGCGCAGCGACGAACTGCGCCACGCGGCCTTGCCGGACGCCGACCGCATGCAGCTGTCCTTCGGCGCCAACTGGAAGCTGACCCCGGCGTCCTCGATCGACCTGGCCTACAGCTACCTCGATTTCAAGGACGTCAACGGCAACTACAGCAACAACTGCAACCCGGTGGCGACCACCTGCACCGGCAACGGCGAAACCACGCGCGGCAAGTGGCAGACCCACATGCAGCTGGTGGGCCTGGCTTACAACCGCAAGTTCTGAGCCAGCAAGTTCTAAACCATCGTGGCGGGCCGGCGCATGCCGGCCATGGCGTGGCGGCGCAACGCTAGTTGATTGCCGCCACCGCCTGCCCCTTGGCCGAGCGTTCCGGCGCCACGAAGGCCAGCGCCTCCTCGAAGGAGCGCAGCACGATGTCGACGTGCTGCTCGACCAGCGGCTGGCTGACGTTCGAGGTATCGATCGACAAACGGATGGTCGCCAGCAGCGCGTGCGGCACGTTGTGGCGCAGTTCGGCGGCGGCGTCCGTCCACAGTTCCAGCGATTCTTCCAGCGGGTAGGGCAGGAACACGGTCGACACCAGTTCCGACTTGTCCGGGCCCGGATGCGGCTCGATCCCGTCCAGCGTCACGCTGCGGGCATCCACTTCGGCCTCGCGCAGCGAGCGCACCAGCAATTCGCTCAGCACCGCGTCGCGTTCGCCCGGCAGGCCGGCGCACAAGACCACCGAGCGCAGCGGCACATCGAGCGAACCTTGCCAGCGGCCCTGGCGTGCCTCGCGCATCTGGCGCAGATGGGCGCCCAGGTTGGCGTCCAGCAGCGAGACGTCGCGCCGGCGCCGGCGCCGGTTGGCGACCGGCAGCCAGCTGCCGAGGCTCAGCGCGGAGGCCACGCTGGCGGTGGTGGCGCGGATGGTGGCCATCTGGCTGGCGTCGATCAGGCCGCTGCGGCTGTCCGTCGCCGCGATCGAGAGGCCTGGCAGCAGCACCTGGTCGCAATAGCGCGCAAAGCTGGCGCGGCGCAAATACGCCTGGGCGTCGCGCAGGATGGTGTAGGTGTCGCCGGTCAGGGCGCGCTGGTAGAAGCGCTGGCCGCCGCTGACGCTGGGCGCGTCGCCGAGCAGGATGGTGACCGGCTCCAGGCCGCGCACGTGGCGTCCCGCCACCACCAGGCACAGGGTCAGCGGGGTCGACAGCAGCAGGCCGACCGGCCCCCACATCGCACCCCAGAACAGGGCCGACACGATCACCGCCAGCGGCGACAGCCCGGAACTGTGGCCATACACCTTGGGTTCCACCACGTTGGCGACCAGCACCTCGAGCGCCACGAACAGCACGATGCAGGACACCGCTAGCTGCCAGCCCGGATCGATGGCGGCGACGAACATCGCGATCACGATGCCGGCCGCCATCACGCCGAGGTAGGGCACGAAGCGCAGCAGGCCGCTGAGCGCGCCCCACAGCGCCGCGTGCGGCACCCCGGCCACGCCCAGCACCACGCCGATCAGGGTGCCGAAGGTCAGGTTCACCACGAATTGCGACAGGAAGAAGCGCGAGACGCCCTGGGCGGCGTCGCCGAGCGTGCGGATGGTGCGGCTGACTTCACTCTGGCCGGCCAGGCGGATCACGCGGTCGCGCAGGGATTCGTGCTCGAGGGAGATGAAGATCAGCAGCACCAGCACCAGCCCGGCCTCGCCGATCGGGCCCCAGGCCAGCGAAAACAGGCGCGCCAGCTGGTCGCGCGTGGTCAGGCGCGGTGCGCGCACCTCCACCGGCAGCGGCT
>Ga0308168_1000896_pt1 | contig 30864 bp, 28 predicted proteins | sample PhyCR2_FD_202133 | JGI IMG/M metagenome (GOLD analysis project Ga0308168, IMG submission 202133) | Phyllosphere microbial communities from UC Gill Tract Community Farm, Albany, California, United States - DLSLRC.R2 | ecosystem: Host-associated > Plants > Phyllosphere > Unclassified | place: USA...
TTGCAGCAACGGATTTTTCCGCGCTGGAACCCGGTAAGTTCGACATCCTTCCTGAGAACAAAATGTTTTGTCTGTACCAGACGATGGACACCGTCCCGGCCAGCGAGATGCGTGCCGAGTCGCATTTTCAGTACGTCGACATTCAGTATCTGCTCTCCGGTGAAGAGACGATCGGTGTGGCGCGTGCCCACCCGAGCCACAGGGTGGTAGAAGACCGTGCCGAACAACACGATATTGTGTTTTATCACCAGACCCATAATGAATCGATGATTGCGCTGGAAGCCGATACCTTTGTGGTGCTGTTTCCTCATGATGTTCATCGCCCCTGTTGCCAGACCCATGGCGTTTCCCACCTGCGAAAAGCGGTGATCAAAATCCACCTGAGTCTGTTTACTGACGAGAAAACATCATGAAAGACACCTCTGTAACTGCCTCTGGCGCGCAGCCACTCACCGCCAACCCGCCGCAGATCTCCCGTCTGCGCTGGGGCATTATTCTGATCCTGCTGCTGGCTGCGGTGGTGAATTACCTTGACCGTGCCAACCTCAGTATCGCCAATACCACTATTGCTGCCGAATTTGGCTTCTCGCAAACCGAGATGGGATTGCTGCTTTCCGCATTCCTCTGGCCTTATGCGCTGGCAAATCTCCCCGCTGGCTGGCTGGTGGATAAATTTGGCCCGAAACGCATGTTCTCCTGGGCGCTGGGGCTCTGGTCGGGCTTTACCTTCCTCGCTGCCTTTGTGAACAGCTATTCGGTGTTTTATGGCCTGCGTATGTTGCTGGGGATTTCAGAATCGCCGTTCTTCACCTCCGGCATCAAAATCACCCATCGCTGGTTTGGTGATAAAGAACGTGGCCTGCCCACCTCAATCATTAATACCGGCTCGCAGATTGCCAACGCCATTGCACCGCCCATCCTTACCGTGCTGCTGTTAAGCTTCGGCTGGCGCGGTATGTTTATGGCGATTGGGCTAATGGGCATTCCCCTGATGCTGGCCTGGTGGAAATTCTACCGTGACCCGGACGCACGAGAAGATGCGCTGATCCATGCTGGTCACCGTAGCGTCACGGCCGCGGGCGACGCTACGGTGAAAACCAGCTGGGGGGCGTTGTTCAGGCACCGTACTACCTGGTTTATGGTGATCGGTAACTTTTCAATTATGTTCACTATCTGGGTTTATCTCACCTGGCTGCCAAGCTATCTGGAGAAATCACTCGGTTTCAGCCTGAAGCAGACTGGCTGGATCGCGTCGATTCCCTTTTTTGCGGGTATTCTCGGCGTGCTGGTGGGCGGAATGTTATCCGACAGGCTGGTGCGCCGCGGGATGAAAGCGATCCATGCGCGTAAAATCCCGATTGTGGCAGGTGCTGCGCTGGCGGCCTGCTTTGTGGCCCCCATCCCCTTTGTGGACAGCACGCCGCTGGCGATTGTGCTGCTGTCGCTGGGGTATTTCTGCTCGCAGATGCCGCAGGGGGCTATCTGGACGCTGGCCACCGATATTGCCCCGAAAGATCAGGTGGCATCGCTGGGGGCGATCCAGAACTTCGGCGGTTTCCTTGGGGCTGCGATGGCACCGATTGTCACCGGGGTGATCCTGGATATGACCGGTAAGTTTACCAACGTTTTCCTTCTCGGGGCCGGGTTGCTGATGCTGGGCGCGATCAGCTACGGCTTCTTTGTTAACAAACCGCTGGCGACACAACGCTGACCGGGGCGTGCCGTTGATACCGTCATCAGACTGGTCATCGTTAGCTGAATCGCGCTAGCATGGGGACAAATGGTTAGCTAACGAGGATGGTATGGCGATTAAACTGATTGCGATTGATATGGACGGCACGTTGCTTAATCCGCAGCACGAAATTTCTCCGCGCGTGAAGCAGGCGATCCAGGCCGCACGTGATAACGGTGTTGCGGTGGTACTGGCGACGGGACGTCCGTTTATCGGTATCCAGCGCTACCTGGCGGAGCTGGGCTTACAGCAGGAAGGTCAGTACTGCATCAGCAATAATGGCGCGCTGGTACAAAAGGCCGACACCGGTGAATGTGTAGCAGAAGTGGCGGTCAGCTTTGACGACTATCTTTACTATGAGCAGATGGCGCGCGATCTCGGCGTGCATTTCCAGGCGCTGACACAGACCCATCTGTACACGGCGAATAAAGATATCAGCCGTTATACCATTCATGAAGCCAGTCTGACGGGGATTCCCTTGCGCTACCGCCCGGTAGAGGAGATGGACGCCGCCATGACCTTCCCGAAAATCATGATGATTGATGAGCCGGAGCTGCTGGATGCCGCCATCGCGCGCATTCCGGCGGAAGCCCGTGCGCGTAATACCCTGCTGAAAAGCTCGCCTTACTTCCTGGAAATTCTTAACAAAGAGGTCAACAAAGGCGCGGGCGTGAAAGCCCTGGCTGACCGTCTTGGGCTGCAGCGTGAGGAGGTGATGGCGCTGGGCGACCAGGAAAACGATCTGGCGATGCTGGAATTTGCCGGAACAGGGGTGGCGATGGGCAACGGCATTGACGCGGTTAAAGCCATCGCGCAGTTTGTGACCGCGTCTAACGCTGAAGATGGTGTGGCCGTGGCTATCGAGAAGTACGTTCTGTAATTTTTGCCCTGCCTCTCAGACGGCGGATACCCTTCGTCCGCCGAATGCATTACCCTTAACAAAACCGTGCTAAGGGTTCTCACGATGAAAGAAAAACAGCTCACTTTCGCTCCGCGCCATCACCAGTTGACCAATATTAACGTCTGGACCGCCGACAGCCAGTGGCTGGCCTATGATGTTCGTCCCAGCGGGGCGTCCTTTACGGGATTGACGGTTGAGCGGGTTAATGCGCACAGCGGCGTGACGGAAGTGCTGTATCAGGCACGTGACGGTGCCCATGTCGGTGTCGTGACCGTCAGCCCGGATCTGCCTGCCCGTTACGTCTGCATTCACGGACCGGAACACCCCGACAGCCAGTGGAAGTATGATTTCCACCATCGCCGCGGCGTGATCGTTCAGTACGGCGTCGCGGAGAACCTGGATGCCTGCGATATCACGCCCCCTTATACCCCCGGTGCGCTGCGTGGAGGATCTCATGTACACGTTTTCAGCCCGGACGGTTCACGCCTGAGCTTTACCTATAACGATCATGTCATGCATGAGTGGGATGTGAGACAGGATTTGCGCAATGTGGGGGTGGCCGTGCCGCTGCACGCGGTGTGTCCACCCAGGCACCATCCCCGCGAATATGATGGCAGCCACTACTGTGTGCTGGTCAGCCGAACCACGGCCAGCCCACGGCCGGGCAGCGATGAGATTAACCGGGCCTACGAAGAGGGCTGGGTGGGTCAGCAGGGTTACCGGCGTGCCGACGGCAGCCAGCAGCGCTGGGCGCTGGCCTTTATGGGCGACACGCTGTCGGCTGGCGGGGAAAAAGTCACCGAGGTGTTTATCGTTGACCTGCCGGAAAGCAATGCGGCCTTTGCCATTGCAGGTGATGCGCCGCTGGAAGGCAGTGAAACCCGACTGCCGGCTCCGCCCCGGGGGGTGCAGCAGCGGCGTCTGACCTTTACCACCGATCGCCGTTTCCCAGGTCTGGCCGCCGCGCCACGCCACTGGCTGCGGAGTTCACCGGATGGCAGCGTTATTGCCTTTCTGATGAAAGATGATGCCGGCGTGGTGCAGTTGTGGACAATCTCCCCTCTGGGCGGTGAACCGCGGCAGGTGACACGGGGCGACAGCGATATTCAGTCCGCCTTTAGCTGGCATCCTGACGGGCACCAGCTGGCGTTTGTGATGGACAATAGCATCACCCTCTGTGATGCCAGAAGTGGCGCGTTGCGACGCATCACCGCGCGCAGCGCTGTCGCTCCGGTGGCCGATGCAGTGGTGTTTTCTCCTGATGGCCGCTCGGTAGCGTATCTGCGTGACTGTGGCGAATTCCGACAGATATTTACGGCGCAGGCGAATTAGCCACGTCCGGAGCGATGGTCTGCCGCATAATCTCGTTGGTGTGATTCTTCTGCTCGCTGCGGCGCACGCGATCGCGCGGTGAGTCAGTATCCCCGGCGCGGTAATAGTCTACCGGCAGCAGTAACGTATCCAGTACGGCAGAAAAAGGCAGGTCGATCAGGGCCAGTGGCTTTATTACCCAACTACTTTCTTTGTTCGTCAGGACGCTGGCGCTGGCGCGCGTACCGGAGTAATAGCCTTCACTGGGGCCGCTGTGCGTCATCACGCTTGAGCAACCGCTGGCGCTGGCGAGGGAAACACAGGCAACCAACCCGGCAATATGGCACTTCTTCAAAGCTTTCATCTCGATAATCCCTTCAGTCATGGCAAGCCTGGCTGAGACTCATTGCCGGCGTGCAGGTCACTCTGTGGTGACTGACACGATGGCCCGGCGAACTCATCCCTGAGTGTATGTCATTACGTGCTTTCAGGTAGAGAAATCGTCATATACCCCTTGAAAGCATGGTGTTCATCACCATTTTATTTCTACGGTCAGTGAAACCTGTGCCGACAGGGCAGTCTTTTCTGATCCGGCGACCCGTCCATGATGGAGGGCCGTTAACATTGACTTATAACTCGCTGACAATCAGGAGCTTAACATGCGTAATTTCGACCTTGCCCCACTTTACCGTTCATCCATTGGTTTTGACCGCCTGATCAACCTGCTGGAATCCAGTCAGAGCCAGAGCAACAACAACGGCGGCTATCCCCCGTATAATGTTGAGCTGGTGGGTGAAAATAACTACCGCATTACGATTGCTGTTGCCGGTTTTGCTGAAAATGAGTTGGAGATCACCTCCCACGATAATCTTCTCAGCGTGCGTGGATCGCACCCGGACGAACAGCAGGAGCGCACCTATCTCTATCAGGGGATCGCGGAGCGTAACTTCGAACGTAAATTCCAGTTAGCCGAACACGTTCATGTTCGTGATGCAAAACTGGAAAACGGTTTACTTTACATCGATCTTGAGCGCGTCGTTCCTGAAGCGAATAAACCGCGTCGTATCGAAATTATCAAGTAAGACTGCGTGTTAGTCGGGCCGCCAGCAGACGCTGGCGGCCTTAAAATGACTCACGGTGTGCCCGCTCAACTTCTTCTGCCAGAATGCTAATCCCCTGCTCAATCTTATCGCTGTCCGGCACGTAGTTCATTCGCATACACTGATGCGTGTGTGGCCACGCCTGTTCCAGCCCCGGGAAAAAGAAATGCCCCGGCACCATCAGCACCCCCCGTTTTTTCAGCCGCTGATACAGCACTTCAGTGGTGATCGGCAGATCTTTAAACCAGAGCCAGAGGAAAATTGCCCCTTCAGGCTTATGGATCAGACAGCGGTCGGGGGATAAATAGCGGCGGATCACGGCAATGGTCTGCGTCACGCGCTGCTGATAAAACGGCTTAATCACGTCTTCCGACAGTCGCAACAGGTCGCCGCGCTGGATCATCTCATTGGCGATGGCGGGCCCAACGCTACCGGGTGCCAGACTGATAATGCCGTTCATATTACTGACAGCGGAAATCACCTTCTCATCAGCAATAATGATGCCGCAGCGCGCACCCGGCAGGCCAAGCTTCGACAGGCTCATGCACAGAATAATATTTGGATTCCACAGCGGACGTGCTTCGCTGAAGATAATTCCCGGGAAGGGGACGCCGTAGGCGTTGTCGATCAGCAGCGGGATATCATGCTGCTGTGCCAGCGCATCCAGCTTGAGCAGTTCGTCATCGGTGATCACATTCCCGGTCGGATTGGTCGGCCGCGACACGCAGATCAGACCGGTGTCTTCACCGATATGCAGATGTTCAAAGTCCACATGATATTTGAACTGGCCTTCCGGCAGCATTTCAATATTGGGTCGCGTCGAGACAAACAGGTCTTCATCCAGACCGGCATCGGCGTAACCCAGGTATTCAGGAGCCAGCGGGAACAGGACGCGCTTTTTGCTGCCGTCAGCGCGGTAGCCGGCATACAGGTTGAACAGGTAGAAGAAGGCGCTCTGGCTGCCGTTGGTCAGGGCAATATTTTCCGGGGCGATGTCCCAGCCAAGCTGGTCGCGCAGCAGGGCCGACAGGGAGTCCAGCAGTGTCGTTTTACCCCGTGGGCCGTCATAGTTGCACAACGCTTCTGCCAGCTTGCCTTCATCATGCATCTGCTGAAGCAACTGCTGAAAATAGTCGTTCATAGCCGGGATCTGCGCGGGATTGCCACCGCCCAGCATCACGGTGCCCGGCGTACGTAAACCCTGCCCCATATCTTCCATCAGGCGTGAAATGCCTGTATGGCGCGTAAATTTGTCACCAAATGCCGAAAAGCTCATACCCTGTTAATCACTTGTTATTTACAACGGGTGTCCACCTTAACGCCAGCACTTGTACGATGCAATCTTCAGGGGAGCGCGATAGCATTTGTTCATGGCGGCGAGGTTGGCGGATATCTGCCGACCGGGTCGCGTGTCAGAAGCTGAATCGTTTAAAGGTAATAGCCCTGCCTCGTGCCTGGCATCACATCCGTTAATGTATCCACCGTGATTAAGGGCAAAATTTAGTGATTTACTGCACGTTTAATGGAGTAAAAAACGCCAATAGGCCAGTCGGTGATGGCTATCACGTTTTTATCCTGCGCTGGTTTGTAGTCTGTTCCTCGATCAAGCTTAATCAATTCAGCTAAAGGATAAGAACCATGAAAAAAACGCTTCTGGCAGGGGTAGTAATGGCGGTGATTAGCGGTCAGGCAGCAGCACAAAGCTGGTTGCTGACAGATGCTGAAACCAGTACGGAAAAGGGAAACTGGCAGGTAAGCAGCCAGCAGCTGAAGCTGGGAGGGGAAAGCTTCAGCATCGAGCAGAAAGTGCTGCACGGCGGCAAGCAGGAAGGGTCAAAAGTGCTGACCATTACCAGTAAAAATGGCCTGACTATCAGCCTGAGCCCGACGCGCGGCATGGATCTGCTTAAAGTCACCGGACATGGCGTTCGTCTGGGCTGGGATTCGCCGGTGAAGGAAGTGGTCAATCCGGCGAATATCAATCTGGAAAGCCGTAACGGCCTGGGCTGGCTGGAAGGGTTCAATGAGATGATGGTGCGCTGCGGCTTCGAGTGGACCGGCCACCCGGTGACTAAAGACGGCATGATCTACACGCTGCACGGGAAAGCGGGCAACACCCCGGCGTCGAAAGTGGAAGTGATTGTCGATGACAAAGCCCCGCATGAAATCCGCATTCGCGGCCTGCTGAAAGAAACCACCTTTAAAAAAGCGAACCTCGAAACCTGGACCGAGCTGCGCTATGTCCCGGGCTCCGATGCCTTTACCGTTCATGATGTGCTGACCAACCAGGCCGATTATCCTCACGACTATCAGATTATCTATCACAGCAATTTCGGTACGCCGATCCTGGAAAAAGATGCCCGCTTTATTGCCCCGCTGAAATCCGTTTCACCGTTTAATGACTACGCCAAAAAAGGGCTGGATGGCTGGAATGTTTACGGCGCGCCAACCAAAGACTTCGATGAGATGGTATTTAACCTGACGCCGAAAGCCGACAGCAACGGCAAAACCGTGGCCGCGGTGATCAACAGCAAAGGGGATAAAGGCGCATCGATTGAGTTTGACACCCACCAGCTTCCGCTGCTGACCATGTGGAAAAATACCGACACCCTGAAACAGGGCTATGTAACGGGGATTGAGCCCGGTACGAACTATGCCTATCCGGTCACTATCGAGAAAGAACAGGGGCGCGTGAAACAGTTGCAGGCAGGACAGAGTACTGAATTTACGCTGACCTATACGCTGCTGAAAGATGCCAGCGCGGTACAGAAGGTCGAACAGCGTGTGAAACAGATCCAGGGGGATGACACCGTCGCCATCGACGAAACGCCTATCGCCAAAGAATAATCGTCGCCGCCACAGGCAGGGGTTGACCGCATTTCCGGTCAACCCGCAACCGGGCAGGGCCGATCGTCAATACGACCGGCCCTGCAGAACGACAGCTGTGGTTAACGCGGATTAACGCAGTTCTTTTCTACCCTGCCGTTTAGCGCGGCAATCAGGTTATCAACGGCATCTTTCGCCATCCCGTAGCGCGTTTCATGGGTCGCGGAGCCAATATGCGGCAGCGCCACCACGTTACGCAGCTGCAGCAGTTCAGAGTTCACCGGCAGGGGTTCCTGCTCAAACACATCCAGCCCGGCGGCGTGGATCGTCCCGTCTTTCAGCGCGGCAATCAGCGCCTGCTCGTCCACCACCGGACCGCGTCCGGCGTTAATCAGCACCGCACTTTTCTTCATTTTCGCCAGCTGGTCACCACCGATCAGGTGGTGCGTCTGTTCGGTCAGTGGCAGGCTGATACAGAGAAAGTCGGACTCGGCCAGTAGCTGATCGAGGTCACAGTACTGCGCATCAAAGCGCTGCTCGGCTTCCGTATGATGTTTACGGGCGTTGTAGAGGATGGGCATGCCAAAGCCAAGATGTGCGCGTTGTGCCAGCGCCAGGCCGATGCGGCCCATGCCGAGGATCCCCAGCTTCTTATGGTGGACATCAATGCCGTACCAGTCAGGAGCAATACTTTTTTGCCACTCTCCCGCTTTAACGCGTTCCGCCATCTCGACCACGCGGCGGGCAGAACTCAGCACCAGTGCCATCATGGTATCCGCCACGGTTTCGGTCAGCACCGTCGGGGTATGCATCAACAGGACACCACGCTCGTTGAGCGCCGCCACGTCAAAATTGTCGTAGCCGACGGAAACGGTTGAGGCAACGCGCAACTCAGGCATATGCTGCAAAAACGCAGCATCCACTTTACCACCGGAGCCCAGAATACCTTTGGCCTGACGAAACGTGTCGGCATGAGCCGCGAGGGTTTCCGGGCTTAAATCTTTCACCTCGGTCACGCTGAAATGCTCATCCAGACGTGCGCGCAAATCGTCAGGTAACGATTTATACAGCACTACAGAAGGTTTCATATGCTCTTCCTATTTCCTTTATTTCATTAACAGAGTGGCACGTCTCCCCAACGAAAACCGCCTCTGTTTCAGAGGCGGAAGCCGCTATTTTGAGGAGAGAGCGCCATCAGGCAGCGGCGACTGCTTATTCTGCGCGGGCTTTACGATAAGCGTCAGCCAGACGGAGACCAGTAAGGCGCTGCCCATAAAAATATACGACGCGGACGGGCTGCCGGTGGCACCGTTCAGGTAACCCACCACCCAGGAACCGAGGAAGGAGCCCAGCGCCCCCATGGCATTAATCAGCGCCATGGCGCCGCCGGCAACGTTACGCGGCAGCATTTCCGGGATAATGGCAAAGAACGGGCCATAAGGGGCATACATCGCCGCCCCGGCGATCACCAGCAACGCATAGGACAGCCAGAAATTACCCGGCCCCACCAAATATGAGCCTAAAAAGGCCATGGCACCAATCAGCAGTAACGGCCAGACAAACAATTTACGGTTTTGTAACTTATCCGAAGCCCAGGAGACAACAATCATCGCTATCGTGGCGGCCAGATAAGGTACGGCCGACAGCCAGCCCGCTTCCACCATACCCATCTGTGTGCCGTTACGCAGAATGGAGGGCAGCCACAGCACAAAGCCGTATACGCCGATGCTCCAGGTAAAATACTGGGCGCACAGGATAATGACGTTTCGTGACTTAAAGGCTTCGGCATAGTTACGAACGGCTTTCAGGTTCTCCTGCTCTTTCTGTAACTGCGCCTGCAGGGCGGCTTTTTCGGCATCGCTCAGCCATTTGGCCTGCGCCGGTTTATCCTGCACCAGGAACCACCACGCTACCGCCCAGATCACCGCCGGGAAGCCTTCAATAATAAACATTTCACGCCAGCCAAAGGCGTTGATCAGATAACCGGACACCACTGACATCCACAGGACGGTCACCGGGTTACCGAGGATCAGGAAGGTGTTGGCGCGCGAACGTTCCGATTTGGTAAACCAGTTGCTGATGTAGATCAGCATCGCCGGCATCACCGCGGCTTCTACCACGCCGAGCGTAAAGCGGATGGCGGCCAGCATCGGAATATTACTGACCATCCCGGTCAGCGTGGCGCAGATACCCCATAAAATCAGGCACCAGAACACCAGCTTTTTAACGCTGCGGCGCTCGGCGTAGATTGCCCCCGGGATCTGGAAGAAGAAGTAGCCGAGAAAGAACAGGGCGCCCAGTAACGAAGAGACGCCTTTGGTGATGCCAAGGTCTTCGTTGATCCCGGCGGCAGAGGCAAAGCTGAAGTTGGCACGGTCAAGGTACGCCAGGCTGTAAGTGATAAACACGATGGGCATGATGTACCACCAGCGTTTAGGCGCGATTGTCTGATTTTTCATAAGTCTGATCCTCGGTGGCCGCATTCTTTAGTAGGGGTCGATGCGGTTTGTTTTTTTCCGGGTCGTGACGGCGTCAGAAGTCACCCAGCGCAGCGCGCGTCGGTAATCCTTCGCTGTCACCGATCGCCTGAATGGCCAGTGAACCAATTTTGTTACCGCGCAGTATCGCTGCCGGTAGCGTTTTGCCTTCCAGTAAGGCGCTGATGACGCCGACGGCAAAGCCGTCACCGGCACCGACGGTGTCCACGACATTATCCGTTCTGATCGCCGCCACCTGGCCGCTGTCGCCGTCAGCCGTTTTGTACCAGGCGCCGTCACTGCCGGTCTTGATCACCACCGCTTTCACGCCCATCGCCAGGTAAAAATCGGCAATGGCTTCCGGCTGCGAATAACCGGTCAGAATCTGGCCCTCTTTGATGCCCGGCAGCACCCAGTCGGCATACTGCGCCAGACCGTTCAACTGCCTGACCATCTCCGCTTCGCTGGACCACAGTACCGGACGCAGATTCGGGTCGAAGGAGAGGGTTTTTCCCGCCTTTTTCATCGCCTGCGCGGCCTGCTGTAACAGTGCAAGCGACGTGTCGGAGAGCGCCGCCGCTACGCCGCTCAGGTGCAGGTGACGTGCCGAAGCGAAATATTCCGGATTAAAATCCTCGCCGGAAAGGTGGCTGGCGGCTGAGCCCTTACGGAAATACTCCACCTGCGGATCGGAGCCATCGTCGACTTTCGATTTCAGCTGAAAGCCGGTCGGGTAACGGGCATCAACTGTCACCTGACGGCGATCCACGCCCTCCAGATCCAGCTGCTGGCAGGTAAATCGTCCGAAGGAGTCATCGCCGATGCGGCTGACCCAGCCAACATTCAGGCCCAGGCGGGCCAGGCCAATGGCGACATTCAGCTCAGCCCCGGCGATGCGCTTGCTGAAGCGGCCGGCACTGGCGAGATCGCCGCACTCTGCGGCCACGAACATCGCCATCGCTTCGCCGATGGTGACCACATCCAGGGGGCGGGTAGTTGCAGTACTCATGATCTACTCCTCACGCAGCAGGTCGACATAGTGGCGGGTCACCGCCACCAGATCCGGGCCTTCCAGCGGAAATTCAATAGCACGCGGAACGTCAGCGGGCAGCAGGGCCAGCGTGTCACGCCACAGATTATCAGCCTCATCCAGCGCCACGGCGCGCCAGCCTTCATCCTGCCGCACGGCGGCCTTCACATGGATATAGCTGACATAACGATTCAGGCGCGCGGCGGCCTCCAGCGGTTTATCGCCCACCCACAGCCAGTTGCCCATATCAAAGGTCATACCGTTGCATGTGCGGCTTTCTCCACAGGCGTGGAAAAAGCGATCGAGCGCGGCCAGTTTCCCGCAATCGGTCTGATCGTTTTCCACCACCAGATGCACTTTTTTCCCCGCGAGCTTACTGCGCAACGCCTGGCAGGGAAAACGCGGGTCATAATGTCCCAGCGCATATTTTATTAACTGGGCATTAAGCTGTTCCGCTTCGGCAAAGTGCTGGTCGAGACGGGGATTAAGCGAACCATCTGCCATAAACAACGCTTCCGGTACGGAATAGAACGCCACCAGCCCGACGTGACGGATAGCCTCCGCCATCACGGGCAGCGAGGCGAGTTCATGCTCTGTCATCAGCTCGCGGCGGATTTCCACGCCGTCCGCCCCTGCAGCGGCAATAACCGGCAGCAGCGCCTGCTGGCCACCCATGGCTTTAACCTGCTGTTGCCCGTAGGCAGCGGTGACGACGATGATTTCTCTTTTCATACATCCTTCCTGCATCACTGTTCTGTTAAAAACGTTAGATGGAACCGGTTCCAAAAGATAGCAACAGAAGTGGAATTTATGATCGCGCTCACGATGTGCACAATTAGTGGCAGGGAAAGGTCTTAAAAAGAGAGGGAATGAAGGGTTGTCACCAACGGAGTAAGAAAAGCCTGCCGGCGTATAGGGCAGGCCTGAAAAATATTACGGTACGAGTTTTTGCGTTGATCCGCGCACGATCAGTTCACCTCTGAAAACCTGTTCATGCCGGGGCTGGTCATCGCCTGCAATACGTTTCAGAACCTGCTCCAGGGCGGCATAACCTATCTGCCAGGTAGGCTGCTTCAGCGTGGTGATCCCGACGCCGGCCAGCTCCGCCCACTCCAGTTCGTCAAAGCCCAGCAGCCCAATCTGCTCACCCCAGTTCAGATTCAGGCGGCGCAGCGCGCGGGCAACCTGTAACGTCAGCGCCCCGTTCACCACCATCACGGCGCAGGGGATGCCGCGATGACGCTGGTAAAAGTCGCTCAGTACTGCATCCAGACGCGTGGGGTCGCTGAGGGAAATCTCGGCCTGTTCCGCCACCAGCTCAGGCTGCTGTGCCATACGCTGGCGAAAGCTGTGTACGCGCTCCAGCCGGGTGTTGACCAGTCCCAGCGGCTCGCTGATAAACAACAGCGCCCGGTAACCCTGTTCAAGCAGGTGCTCTGTGGACAGCACGGCGGCAGCATGGTTATCCAGCCCTACTACATCACATTCAAACTCGGGAATTTTACGGTCAATCAGCGTCATTGGCAGCAGTGACTGCTGAAGCTGGTTCAGTGCCTCCTCACGCATGCCGACTGCATTCACCACAATGCCTTCCACCTGATAGCTGTTGAGCAGATTGAGATAGTGTTTTTCAAGGTCAACTTCGTTATTGGTATTACACATCAGCAGGGTAAAGCCGTGGGCGCGGCAGGCGGCTTCAATGCCGCTTAACACATTAACGGAATAGGGGTTGGTAATGTCGGCAATGATCAGGCCAATCAGCCTGGTGCGTCCGCGTTTCAGGCCGCGTGCCATCTGGCTGGGACGATAGTTCAGCGCGGCGATCGCCTGCTCAATACGCGTTTTCAGGTCGGCGGAAAGCGCGTTCAGTTCGCCGTTCAGGTAGCGTGAAACGCTGGTTTTTCCGGTGCTTGCGGCTTTCGCAACATCGCTGATAGTGGCTTTGACGGCCTTACGGTTCATGGTGTTCCCAGATGGTGAAGATGGCGCGAGACTATCACAACTTATCCGCGACGGCAGCATCAGGGCAGTTTTAGCTCCGGCTGCCACAGCACCTGCAGCGTGGCGACATCGTGGCCCTCAATCAGCTTCTGAGCCATAGCAGCCACCTGCTGACCGACGTCGGGACGCGTTGCCTGAACAATACTGGCGACCGGATCGGAGACCACCGAATCGGCGGGCAGGCCATCGTAAACCACCAGCACAATTTGTTGCGGACCCGTGAGCCGGCCTGCTTCCCGTAGCGCAATTGCGGCACCATCGCCGAGCATATTACAGTCGGTGACGATGACCTGAGGTTGCGGATGCTGTGCCAGCATCTGTCGGGTCAGACGGTAGCCTTCCCGACGGGTAGGTTCTACCTGCCAGCATGCGTTATTGACCAGACCGCGTTGTGCCAGTGCATCAAGAAACCCCTGTCGCCGCTGATCAACGAAAGTCTGATCGTGATGACTGCCCAGCCAGGCAAAACGCTGTAAACCGCAACCGGCATAATGGTTGACCGCCAGCGCCGGGCCGGCATGGTTATCAAAATCGAACCAGGCGTAAGGCTGATCCAGATTGCTGCGCCCCAGCGCCAGGAACGGGAAGCCCAGCCGCTGTAGCGTGATCAGGCGGCTGTCCTGCCGTGCGGTATGGGCGACGATCAGGGCATCCACACAGTGGGTGCGCAGCATTCGCTGCATGCCGCGATGATCATCGTGGGTTTCATCGGCGATGATGAGCAGATCAATATCAAACCGCGCAAGCGATTGCGCGGTAGCCCCCATCATTTCGACGAAGCTGATATCGTTAAAGGGTAACGGTGTGACAGGAAACAGCAGACCCACGGCATTGGTCCGCCCGGTTTTCAGGCGACGCGCGACCGCGTTAGGCCGATATCCGATACGTCGGGCTTCCTGTTCAATACGCAGGCGGGTTTCCTGTGCCACATCATCATAGCCATTAAGGGCACGACTGATGGTGGTAACAGAGAGCCCAAGAGTGCTGGCAATAGCTTTAAGTGACATATTTACAGAGGGTGATCAATTTGTGCGCAGGTTAGCACAGATCCTACATGCTCACTATGATGCGGCGAAATTATTCGGAAAAACAGGAATAATCGCCCCGGCACAGACAGGCCGGGGCGGGCGTATTACAGCGGGCTGAGGGTGATCTCAACGCGACGGTTTTGCGCTTTGCCTTCCGCAGTGCTGTTGGAGGCGATAGGGTTATCCGGACCCATGCCGCTGGTACGTACGCGGCTGGCGGCGACGCCCTGGGTAATCAGCGCGCTACCCACGCCGTCCGCACGCTGCTGTGAAAGGGTCATATTCAGCTGACGGCTGCCGCTGCTGTCGGTGTAACCGACAACGTTCACTGCCGTTTTTGGATACTCTTTCAATACCATCGCCACGCCGGTGAGGGTGTTGGCACCCGCCGGTTTCAGCGTGCTGCTGCTGCTGTCAAAGGTGACGTTGTTCGGCATGTTCAGCACGATATTATCGCCATTACGCGTTACGCTCACGCCCGTGCCTTTCATTTTGTCACGCAGCTTCGCTTCCTGTACATCCATGTAATACCCGGCTCCACCGCCCAGTGCAGCCCCGGCAGCCGCACCAATCAGTGCACCTTTACCCCGGTCTTTCTTGGAAGAGGAGAGCATCCCCACCCCTGCACCCAGCGCCGCGCCAATACCCGCGCCAATGCCGGATTTACCTGCTTCGCGCTCTCCGGTGTAAGGGTTGGTGGTACAACCTGCCACGCTCAGGGTGCCGCACAGCACCAGAGCCAGTGTGATGACGCGTTTTTTCATTGGGGGTTCCTTCTCATTGCAGCATCTGGACAACGTTGCCCATAAATGCGGCCATTATGCCGCTGAAATATGGAGGAAATACCCAGGCTTATTCTCAATTTTGTAAGCGAAAGCTACTTGTTGTTATCAGGATGACAAAAGCACGCCGTGGTATGCTCGCTGATCAGCCCACAGGCCTGCATAAACGAGTAGCAGGTTGTGGAGCCGACAAATTTGAATCCGCGCTTTTTAAGGGCTTTAGACAGGGCATCTGAGGTCGCGCTGGTGGTCGGGGCCGCCCGATAGTCCTCGAAACGGCTGATCTGTGTCTGATGCTCAACGAAGCTCCAGATAAAGGTGTTAAACGGTTCGCCGCCGGCTTCCATCGCCAGCAGAGCGCGGGCATTGGCTATAATAGCGGCAATTTTTCCCCGGTGACGGATGATCCCGCTGTCCTGCATCAGACGTTCGATATCCTCTTCATCCATGGCGGCAACGGCCCGGACATCAAAATGATGAAAAAGGCGGCGGTAGTTTTCGCGTTTTTTTAATACCGTTAACCACGACAGTCCGGCAACCTGGCCTTCCAGGCAGAGCATTTCAAACAGCGACCGGCTGTCTGTCAGTGGAACGCCCCACTCTTCATCGTGGTAGGCAATATAGAGAGGATCCTGTGAAACCCAGCCGCAGCGTTGCATCGTCAATGTTCCTTATCCGAAGGGGATGCCATGGTAGCGTTAAACTCCGCCTCTGCGCCAGAGGCCCTTTCGGCGCTAGCGGAACATATCTTCATCGCGCAGCAGATGTTCATTACCGCGACGGCGGGTGAAGCCGCAGCGATCAAAATACTCCAGGATCTGCACCGCCAGCTTGCGCCCGATCCCGAGCTGGTCACGAAAATCGCCGGCGCTGGTACTCTGCTGCTGTACTGCCCGCTGGCGGATGATGTCAGCAAAGCGCATAAGGCAGCCATGACTGTAATAACGGTCTTTTACGATGGCGGTGATCTCGCCGCTCTGCGCCGCCTTGCGTAACAGCTGCCGCATCTGCTCTTCGTCACAGTCATGTTTTAAGGCCATGTCGCGCACCCACCATGCGCCGGTGGTAAACAGTGGTTGGATCTGTAACCAGATCGCTTTCTCCCGGTCATCAAAACGGATAGAGAAATCGGGCAGATGCAGCCAGCCACGGTTATTCATCAGTTTGTTACTGCTCATTAACCCGTCGATTAAGCTAAAGACCAGTGATTCAGGCAGCGTCGGTAACGCCATACGGCGGAGGCGGTCACGGCCAATACCTGGCCGATCGTTATGATTGTTGTGGTAGTTTCCCAGCGCGACCAGCAGGTCGTTCTGCCACTCTCTGGCCTTTACCTGAGGGCACAGATACCCGCCTTCAACAGCAGGCATTACCGCCGTCAGCACATCAGACAGGGCCTGGTCCGTCATTTGCAGCAGCCACCCCAACGCATGAGGGGTGAAGGGGTGCTGTTGCAGTAGCAGTCGCACTTTTTCTGCCGCATCCCGTGCGTGTTCCCGCTGCTGCAGCCAGGCAATAAATTCCGGCTGACGCCTTCCGCGCTTCGGTGGCGTCAGCAGCAGCACCCTTGCTGCGCCCAGTGTCTCCCGCGCGCTGATGTCGCGCAGGATCAGCCGGTCTTCATCGGTCAGCCACAGCGGTTTATCGAGGTGTAATTCGGCCAGGTTATCCTGCAGTAATGCGATGCGGCCGGTAACATGGCTGGCCGCGTGATGCAGATGCAGCGTCTGCCCCTGGCGTAGCGGCTGGCGCAGCGTCAGGGCGACCATGGCCCGATCGCACGGCTGCACGGGGGGGGCGGTCAGCAGCCAGTCGCCCCGGCCAATCTCATCCTTTTCCACGCCGCCGGTGAGGTTCAGCGCAATGCGCTGGCCGGAATGGGCGTGCTCCGTAGGCTGGTTTTGCGCGTGCAGGTTGCGCACCCGCACCCGCTTGTTCATTCCCGTCAGCCAGAGCGAATCTCCGGTGTGTACATCCCCGGACAGCGCGGTGCCGGTGACCACTACGCCAGCCCCTTTAACGTTGAAGACACGATCGATAGCCAGGCGGAAAGTACGGCCGGTTTTCGCCCGTGGGGCAGGAAGATGGCGCAGATGGTCGCTCAGTTCGGCAATACCGGCACCGCTCTGCGTGCTGGTGGTGAACAGGGTGAGGTTTTCCCAACCCGACTGGCGCACCAGCTCGCGGATCTGCTGCGCAACGGTGTCACACTGCGCCGGGTCTACGTTGTCACATTTGGTCACCGCGACGGTCAGTGAAGGTTGTCCGCTGAGTTGCAGGATCGCCAGGTGCTCGCGGGTCTGCGGCATAATGCCATCATCGGCAGCGACGACCAGCAGGGCGTGATCGATACCGCCGATGCCACTCACCATATTATTGAGAAACTTCTCGTGGCCGGGGACGTCAATGAAGCCGATGACCTCTCCGTCGGATCGTGGCAGCCAGGCATAGCCAAGATCAATGCTCATTCCCCGGGCTTTTTCTTCCGGTAAACGGTCAGTGTTAGCGCCAGTAATGGCCTGAAGCAGAGAGGTTTTTCCGTGGTCAACATGGCCCGCCGTGGCAATAATCATGTCGTCATCATCCTGATAAAGAGAGTGTCATCTTCCAGTGTCCGCAGGTCAAACCACAGACTGCCATTATAAATACGGCCGATCACCGGCACCTCACCGGCACGCAGCCTGGCGGCCAGCGCCATCAGCGTCCCACCGCTGTCGTCCAGCGGGGTAAGGGTGAGGGCGACGGAAGGGAATCGTTCAACCGGCAGAGAGCCACTGCCAATTTGAGACAGGCATTCCGCGGTACTGACCCTGAACGAACCCGCCAGCGCTGCCGCCAGCGGCGGTAACAGGCGCTGGGCCTGAAGGGCGATGTCGGACTGTGGGCGGGTCAGTAGCCTCAGTGTGGGAAGCCGGTTCGCTAACTGTTCCGGGTGAAGATAGAGCTGTAACGTTGCTTCCAGCGCGGCCAGCGTCATCTTATCCACCCGCAGCGCCCGTTTCAGCGGGTGCTGCTGCAGCCGGTCAATCAGCGCTTTTTTGCCCACAATGATGCCCGCCTGTGGCCCGCCGAGCAGTTTATCTCCGGAGAAGCTGACCAGGCTGACGCCAGCGGCAATCAGTTCCCGGGGCATCGGCTCCTTCGGCAGGCCGTAGTGGCTGAGGTCAATGAGCGAACCGCTGCCCAGATCGCTGATGACCGGCAGGTTAAGCTCGTCGCCCAGCGCCACCAGTTCGGCCTCGCTCACCGCTTTGGTAAAACCCTGTACCTGATAATTGCTGGTGTGTACCTTCATCAGCAGCGCGGTCTGTTCCGTCACGGCGGCGCGGTAGTCCTTCAGATGGGTACGATTTGTGGTGCCGACTTCGCGCAGCCTGCAGCCTGCCTGCGTCATCACATCGGGGATACGAAATGAGCCGCCGATCTCCACCAGTTCGCCGCGTGATACCACCGCTTCTTTTCCCGGGGCCAGCGCAGCCAGCATCAGCAGGACCGCCGCCGCATTGTTATTAACGATACAGGCATCTTCCGCACCGGTCAGCTGACAGAGCAGGTCGGCCAGCGCCCGATCGCGGTGCCCGCGACCGGCTTCATCCAGAGCATACTCCAGGGTCACCGGCTGGCGCATCACCCGGGTGACGGCGGCGACAGCGGACTCCGCCAGCACGGCCCGGCCAAGGTTAGTATGCAGCAGGGTGCCGCTCAGGTTCAGCACCGGCAACAGGCCGCTACGCCCGACTTTTTCAAGATGCAGGTGGGTATGGTGGGCCCAGTCCGAGCACCAGTCGGGGAGATGCTGATGCTGACGGATATGCTCTCTCGCCTGTTTTTGTAACTGACGGAGCAGTGTCACCACCTGCTCATGGCCCCAGCGTTCACTCAGGGCCTGAAATTCTGCCTGGCGCAGCAGGCGATCAATGGAGGGAAGTTGGCTGAACAGTGTCTTCATTAAGGGGCTCAGTTAGCGGGCGGTTCCGTACGGGCAAAGCTGTCACGCTGGAACAGGGTGGTAGCCAGTGCCACCAGCGTGGGCCGGTTCACATTCCAGGCGGGTGCTACGCGGCGATAATTGAGGTAACCCAGCGTGCAGGCGGTGGCGATATCGGCCAGGGTGATCTGCGGGCTGTTCAGCCATTTTCCCTGCGCAGCCGCCGCTTCGAGTGCATCCAGCCCACGCTGGATTTTATCGCGCTGACGCAGCATTTCACTGGCAGACTGCTGGTCCGGCGCTTTCTGCTGTTCGCGAACGATCAGCAGTGCGGCATCGCAGACGCCATCCGCCAGCGCCTCCAGCTGGCGAACTTCAAGCTGGGCGCGCGGGTCAACGGGCAGAAAGGCAGGGTCGATATGCTGGAGCTCAAGCCAGGCTGCGATAATCGACGAGTTATACCAGACCTCTCCGTCATCACTGACCAGCGCAGGAACCTTGCCCAGCGGGGTATAGTCCTTCACATGGCTGCCTTCATGCCACGGGGATTCGTTGATGAACTCGAAAGTCATGCCTTTTTCCAGCAGCATCACCGAAATTTTACGCACATACGGACTGGTGTAATTACCGATAAGCTTCATCGTCTAGTCTCCCGGGAATAAAAATGGATTCAGACTGCTGCGGGCGAAGCCTTCCTGCTCCATGCGCGCATCAAGAATTAATGAGGCGAGGTCGTCAGCCACCGGTTCGACCGCCGGGTCCTTTTCCTGATAGAGCATCTTCAGGTAGGTGCCGCAGTCACCGCAGCTTTCTGCTTTGATGGCTGCCGTTTCATTATCCAGTGACCAGTAGTGCAAGTCCTGGGTCTGTTCGCAGTTACTGCATTTGGCGCGAACCACATGCCATTCGCTTTCACACAGGTTGCAGTGCAGATAACGAAGCCCGTCTTTGTGGTTGCCCATATGGATCACGCTGGACACCGGCACACTGGCACAGACCGGGCAGAACTGACGCTGTTCACCGGCTTCCGCCCGGGCTTTGCCGGGGATCAGCGCGGCCATCTGCGCCCAGTACAGGGATAATGCCGCCCAGATAAACGGGGATTTATCGCTGCTGACCTGGGCAAACTCACTGGCAAACAGCGCGCTGGCCATGGCTTCCAGCTCGGCGGAGGAGGCTTTTTCCAGATTTTCCAGCACTGCCAGCGCCTGACCGGTCATTTCAGGTTTAAGTTCAGCGATCAGGGAATGCAGCAGGCGCTGCCAGTGATTGTCGCGCGGCAGGGTATTGATATCCAGCGGAGGTTTGCCGAGACGGGCGCTTTCCTCCAGCCGGGCGTACAGATCCTTTTCTAACGGATGGTCGTAGAGCACGATCTCCTGAGCGGTCGCAATGACTGCCGCAAAGCGCAGATAGTCACCCAGGGGGTTCTTTTCTGCCAGCTGCCGTAAACGGGCGGCGCGGCGGCTGTAAAGCTGCTTCAGCCTGGGGAAAAGTAACGGCGGAATACTCGCCGCCGTTGTCGGGTCGCTTTTCTCCAGCCTGTCCTGCGGGATAATGCGAATAGTCATCAGGGACCTTTTTCCTGTTGTTTTTGCTGGTTTTGCTGCTCTCGCACGCTACGATACCAGCGCGGGTGATGCTTTTTAGCCCAGGTTGCGGTGACCCAGCCTTCGACCATCGCCGTTATCGTGCCTTTGATCCAGAGCGCGGCGTAGACGTGTACCATAATCACCACGATCAGAACCACCGCCGCCACCGAATGCACCACCAGCGCTCCCCGTATCAGGGGAATGCTGAAGAGGGGGGCAAAGTAAGGACGCCAGATCACCACGCCGCTGGCCAGCAGCAGAATTAAGCTGATGATAGCTGCCCAGAATACGCACTTCTGACCGAAATTATAGCGCCCGGTGTCGCCGGCCTCCTCGTTTTGAACAATTTTATGAATATTTTTTGCCCACACTACGTCCTGCCTGTCGAAAAGATTGTGTCGCCAGTAGCGGAAAAACATCAACAGAAAGGCAGCGAACATCACTACACCGACAAAAGGATGCAGGATGCGCGCCAGTTGCGGCGTACCGAGGATGTGCATCAGCCAGTTAAACGAGGGGAAGAAAAACCCCAGTCCGCTGACGGCCGCCAGGATAAAACAGAGCACTACCAGCCAGTGATTAAGACGTTCAGGCGCGCTGTAGCGCTGAATACGCTGATGGGGTTTCATCGATCATCCTCCTGATGTTCATCCTCTTCGGCCCGGTTCGGGCCGACCCCGACATAGTGGAATACCGAGGCGGCAAAGGTAGCGGCAAAGCCAAACGCAGCCAGTGGTTTCCAGATACCTTTCCAGAAGGTGACGGCCGGACTGATGGCCGGATCCTGCGGCAATCCGTGATACAACGTGGGCCGGTCAGCATGATGCAGCACATACATGACGTGTGTGCCGCCCACGCCTTGCGGATCGTACAGGCCGGCATGGTCATAGCCGCGTCCTTTCAGTTCCCCGACGCGCTCTGCCGCCATCTGCTTCATCGCCTCTTTACTGCCAAAGTGAATCGCACCGGTGGGACAGGTTTTCACGCAGGCCGGTTCCTGGCCAACGTTTACCCGGTCGACGCACAGGGTACATTTGTACACCCGGTTATCCTGCGGGTTAAGGCGCGGCACATTGAACGGGCAGCCGGCAATGCAGTACCCGCAGCCGATACACTGTTCAGACTGGAAGTCGACGATACCGTTGGCATACTGAATGATCGCGCCCTCTGACGGGCAGGCTTTCAGACAGCCAGGGTCAGCACAGTGCATACAGCCATCTTTGCGGATCAGCCACGCCAGCCGGCCGTTTTCCTCCACTTCAGAAAAGCGCATCACGGTCCAGGATTTGGCGGTCAGATCGGCGGGGTTGTCGTATACCCCGACGTTAGTCCCGATTTCATCGCGGATGTCGTTCCATTCGGAGCAGGCCACCTGGCAGGCTTTACAGCCGATGCAGGTGGTCACGTCGATCAGTTTGGCCACCTCCTGCTGGTGGTCGCGGGCCTGCGGGGGAGGGGTCAGGTCATTGGTTGCCGAACGGCGAATGATGTCCTGTGATTGATAAGCCATCGTTTACACCTTCTCCACGTTAACCAGGAACGCCTTGAACTCTGGCGTCTGCGTATTGGCATCACCGACGAAAGGCGTCAGCGTATTGGCGAGGAAGCCTTTCTTCGCCGCGCCGAGGAAGCCCCAGTGGATCGGAATTCCAATGGTATCGACCGGTTTACCATTCACGGTCAGCGTCTGCAGGCGTTTGGTCACCACTGCTTTCGCTTTGATGTAGCCGCGATTCGAACTGACCTTCACCGTATCGCCGTGCCCGATGCCCAGCCTGTCCGCCAGCGCTTCTCCGATTTCAATAAACTGTTCCGGCTGGGCGATGGCGTTCAGCCGCGCGTGCTTGGTCCAGTAATGGAAATGTTCGGTAAGCCGGTAAGTGGTGCCGACATACGGGAACTGCGGTGCCTGTCCCATGTTATTCAGATCGTCGGTGAACACCCGTGCTGCCGGATTGGAGATCACCGACGGATGCAGCGGGTTAGTGCCAATCGGCGTTTCAAACGGCTCGTAATGCTCCGGGAACGGCCCTTCCGCCATTTTATCCAGCGCAAACAGTCGCCCCATGCCTTCAGGCTGCATGATGAACGGTCCGGCATCGCTGCCCGGTGGTGCATTACCATAGTCGGGAATGTCCTGACCGGCCCATTTGGCACCGTCCCAGTGCAGTAGCTGGCGTTTCGGATCCCAGGGGTGACCCTGCGGATCGGCAGAGGCGCGATTGTAGAGAATGCGGCGGTTCAGCGGCCACGCCCAGCTCCAGGCTGGGGTATTCCCCAGCCCGGAAGGATCGCTGTTATCGCGTCGGGCCATCTGATTGCCTTCCGGAGTCCAGCTTCCGGCGAAGATCCAGCAGCCGCTGGCGGTGCTGCCGTCGCTGCGCAGCTGGGCAAAGCTGCTCAACTGCTGGCCTTTTTTCACCAGGATTTCGCCCTGATCGTCCCGCAGGTCATGCAGCGCCCGGCCGTTACTTTCCCTCGCGACTTCCTCCGACGCCGGTGCATCAGGTGTCTGATAATCCCAGCTCATGTTCAGCACCGCCTCCGGCAGCGCACCGCCCTCCCGGGCATACAGCTCGCGCAGGCGGAGGTAGATCCCGGCCAGGATCTCGCCGTCATTCCGCGCTTCACCCGGTCCGTCAGCTCCTTTCCAGTGCCACTGCAGCCAGCGCGCCGAGTTGACAATGGAGCCGTTCTCTTCCGCAAAGCAGGTGGACGGAAGACGGAAGACTTCCGTGCCGATTTGTGACGGATCGGCGCGGTTGAACTCGCCGTGGTTTTCCCAGAAACTCGCCGTTTCGGTGGTGAGCGGATCGATAGTGACGAGGAATTTTAGCTTCGCCAGCGACTCCGCTACCTTTTGCTTGTGCGGGAATGACGCCAGCGGGTTAAAGCCCTGGCAGAGGTAGCCGTTGACCTCGCCCCGGTGCATCATGTCGAAATACTGCAGCACGTCGTAGCCTTTATCCCACTTCGGTAACCAGTCAAACCCCCAGCTGTTTTCCGGCCGGGCGTGGTCGCCATAGAACGCCTTCATCATGCTGACAAAGAACTTCGGATAGTTGCTCCAGTAGTTGACCTGGCCGGGCAGCAGCGCTTTTGGCGTGTTGGCGGCAAGGTAGTGCTCGAGATCGGCCTGTTTTTCGGAGGGCAGCGTCATATAGCCCGGCAGGCTCTGTGACAGCAGGCCAAGATCGGTCAGCCCCTGGATATTGGAGTGGCCGCGCAGGGCGTTAATGCCGCCGCCCGCCATGCCCATATTGCCCAGCAGCAGTTGGATCATCGCCATGGTGCGGATGTTCTGCGCCCCCACGGAGTGCTGCGTCCAGCCCAGTGCGTAGAGGAACGAGGCGGTCCGGTCCGGTGCGCTGGTGTCGGCCAGCAGTTCGCAGACGTGCAGGAAGTCTTTTTGCGGGGTACCGCAGATATTTTCCACCACTTCTGCGGTGTAGCGGCTGACGTGGTGTGACAGCAGGTTATAAACACAGCGTGGGTGGGCGAGCGTGGGATCGCGTCGGGCAAAGCCCTGCTCATCCAGCTCATAGTGCCAGCTGGTTTTATCGTAGCTGCGCGTTTCAGGGTCATAGCCACTGAACAGGCCGTCATCGAAGCTGAAATCTTCCCGCACGATCAGGCTGGCGTTGGTGTAAGCCGAGACGTACTGATGCTGAATTTTGCCTTTTTCGAGCAGATAGCGCAGCACGCCCGACAGGAAGGTAATGTCGGTGCCGGAACGAATGGGCGTGTAAAAATCCGCCACCGATGCCGTACGCGTAAAGCGCGGATCGATAACGATCAGTTTTGCGTTGTTATGGATTTTGGCTTCCATCGCCCAGCGGAATCCTACCGGATGCGCTTCAGCGGCGTTGCCACCCATCACGACGACCAGATTCGCATTGCGGATGTCGACCCAGTGATTGGTCATCGCACCGCGACCGAACGTTGGAGCAAGACTTGCTACCGTAGGTCCGTGTCAGACGCGCGCCTGGTTGTCGACGGCAAGCATACCGAGCGACCGGGTCATTTTCTGCGTTAAGTAGCCGGTTTCATTGCTGGAAGCCGAGGCGCAGAGCATCCCGGTCGTAAGCCAGCGATTGACGGTCACGCCCTCTTTATTCTGTGCTACGAAGTGCGCATCGCGGTCATCTTTCATCAGCCTGGCGATGCGGTTCAAGGCATCATCCCAGCTGATACGCTGCCATTTATCGCTACCGGCCGCGCGATATTCCGGGTACTGCAGGCGGCTTTCGCTGTGAATAAAGTCGAGCAGCCCGGCCCCTTTCGGGCACAGTGCACCGCGACTTACCGGATGGTCGGGATCGCCTTCAATATGGAAAATGCGTTCTTTCACATTCTTTGCCCCATCACCCATGCTGTACATCAGCAGGCCGCAGCCTACCGAGCAATAGGTACAGGTATTCCGGGTTTCACGGGCACGTAACAGCTTGTACTGACGGCTTTCCGCCAGCGCTACGCCGGGCGTAAAACCGAGAGCGGCGGCGGTGGTGCCTGCCATTCCTCCCGCACAAATTTTAAAGAATCGTCTTCTGCTGACTTTCATCACGTCATTCCTGGTTCGACATTGGTCATTTATTTTGCCCCGCTCAACTGAGAGGTTCACAATAAGCGCAGGTACTTTTTAGCGTTTACGATGTGAAATAATACCACAAGATTAATGTGGTTGATGAGGCGAGTGGGATTCATTGAGCGACGAACAGCACAAAACAGAAGACAGCCTGCCGCCGGTCGCCGGCTTACGTCAGATTGCGGTCTGGCAGCGCGATGCACTGGATGACCCCCGGGCAGACTGGCTGGCTGAAGAAGTGCCGGTGGCGCTGGTGTACAACGGTATCTCACATGTTGTGATGATGGCGACGCCGAAAGACCTGGAGGCCTTTGCCACAGGCTTCTCCCTGTCGGAAGGTATTATTGCCTCACCTGCGGATATCTTCGGTATTGATGTGGTGCCGGGGTGTCAGGGGATTGAGGTGCAGGTTGAACTGTCCAGCCGCCGCTTTATGGCTTTAAAAGAGCAACGCCGGGCGATGGCCGGACGAACTGGCTGCGGCGTTTGCGGCGTGGAGCAACTGGCTGAGATCGGTAAACCGGTTCAGCCGCTGCCGTTTACGCAGCGCTTCGATCTCCGCCAGCTCGACAGCGCGCTGCGCCAGCTTAAGGATTTTCAGCCGGTAGGCCAGCTGACCGGCTGTACTCATGCTGCCGCCTGGGTCACGCCAGCGGGAGGACTGAGTCTGGGCTGTGAAGATGTGGGCCGCCATGTGGCGCTGGATAAACTACTGGGGCTGCGTAGTCAGGCACCGAAAGCGCCAGGCGCGGTGCTGGTCTCCAGCCGGGCCAGCTATGAGATGGTGCAGAAGTCCGCGATGTGCGGCGTGGAGATCCTGTTTGCCGTGTCTGCCGCTACGCAGCTGGCGGTGGAGGTGGCCGAACGCTGCAACCTGACGCTGGTGGGCTTCAGCAAACCGGGGCGCGCCACGATCTATACGCACCCGCAGCGGCTGGTGTAATATTAAGCAACGTGACACAGTGAGGATGTGACTTATGCGACAGCCCTATCGCCTGAAAAGCATAACGCTCAGGGATATTGGTGTTTTTGAACATACGCATTTTGATTTTCCGCCGATCGAAAGTGTAGAAAAGGATGCTGCAAAAGCGGAGATTCATATTTTTACCGGGCCGAATGGCTGCGGGAAAAGCACTATTTTGTATGCAATGGCGGCGATATTTGAGGTGGCTGAGGATAAGTCGCTAATCTTTAAACGTTTTCGCAATAATAAAAGTACCGTTGATTTCAGTTTTCTGCATGAGCACGGGCGTTATAGTGTCGAAAGTTCATCACCTCTTGATCGGACAAGTGACGGGTTGAACCCCCTTAAGTTTTTGGGAGAAAGTTCATTTTGGAGCAGCGATTCTGACAGCGTTTTTAAAACTTATTATGGGCGCTTTGATAAAAATAATCGTCTGAAAGAGTCTGTGTTTCCCTTTGCTGCTTTTGCCTATGCGGGCAATCGCTCTCCGCAGGGTGAATTCAATGTCAAGGCCATACAAAATATCACCGACTCACCGTTTGAAGACGCGCTCTCCTTTGATAAAACGGTGCGTCCAGACATTCTGGCGCAGTGGATTGCTAATAATCGTACCAAAGCGGCACTGGCGCAGGCAGATAACGATAGTGAGGACGTTAAACGTTATAATGCGGCATTGCTGGCAATCAGTGATTTTATCCAGGATGTGTGCCAACTCAACGTCAACTTCCGTCTGAAGCGGACGCCGCTTGAAGTGATTGTGGATGTAGATGATATTGCGGTGTCATTCGATGTCCTGCCCGAAGGCCTGAAGTCCATTATCTCCTGGGTAGCTGACCTGGCGCTGCGGCTGGAAGATATTCCCTTCGTTGAGCAGCGCGATATTTTCTCTCAGCCCATTATTTTGTTCCTGGATGAAGTCGATATCCATCTTCATCCTAAATGGCAGCGCCGTATCCTGCCTGCTGTCCAGAAACTGCTGCCTAATGCTCAGGTCTTTGTCTCCACGCATTCGCCGTTTGTCGTCGGTTCCGTTGAGGATGCCTGGGTCTATCGTCTGCCTGACCCACAACGCACCGTGTGTCTTGACCCGTCGATGCCTGAAACTATTATCCCGGAGGCCTCTGCAGCGGGGAAAAGCGTTCAGCTTATTCTTGAGGAAGTCTTCGATGTCAGCGAGCAGTTTGATGTGGAAACCGAAGGAATGCTGAACGACTTTTACCATGTCCGTGACGCGTATCTTAAGCACCCTGTTGACGATAGCGCACTGATGACTCTTGCCGATAACATTCGTCAGCGTGGGGAAGAGCTGGAACTGATTATCGAAATGGAACTGCGCCAGATCGCACGCCGCATTAAAGGATAGGGATCATCAGGGATGAGAAAACTGATACGTATTGCGCAGCCACCTTGTCTGGCTGCCAGATTTATGGAATGGACCGATCGCTATATGACCGCTCGTGAAGTGAATGCGGCGGCGGCTTTTAGCTGGTATTCCAGGGCCTGTTATCAGGATGTGCGAACGGCATTGCTCGCCATGACGCAGCATCATTGTGCGTTCTGCGACGGATTCGTCGGGACAGAAGGGCGCGAAACGGTAGAACATTTTCGCCCGAAGAGCACTTACCCGCAAGAGGCTTTCCTGTGGCGTAATTTATTCCCCTGTTGCGACGTATGCCAGAGTGCCAAGTTGGAACGTTATGATGATCTGCTGCTTAAGCCTGATGAAGAAAACTATCAGTTTGAACATTTTTTTATTTGTAATTATGGCACCGGAGAATTACAGCCTGCGCCGGAAATCAGCGCTGCGGATCAGGGGCGGGCAGAAAAAACCATTGAGTTTTATGGACTGAATCTACCATTAAGGAAACAGGCCAGAATCAGGGAACTCAAAAAATTTCTTGCCGTGGGCAATGATATACATATTGATGAATTCCCTTACCGCTATTTCCTTGCTATCTAAGCCAGCACCACCTGCGGCAACACTGCTTTCAGCGCAGCAAATGCTGCAAGGCTTTCCGCGCCGCTGTCGGTCACCAGCGTGCTGATCTGTTGCAGGCTGGCATAGCTGATGCGGCTGGTGTGGCCGAGCTTGGTGTGGTCGGCCAGTACGATCAGCCGTCCGGCCTGCTCGCGCATCGCGCGGGCGATCGCCGCCTCATGCGGCTGAAAACTGCTGGCACCCTGCCTGGCGTCCAGCGCCACCGGGGACAACAGCGCCACATCGGCACGATAGCGGTAGATCTCACCCACTGTCAGCTCGCCACGCGTCTCCTTTGCCCCGGCCAGCATGTTGCCGCCCAGCAGGATCACCTGATTGTTCAGCGATTCGTGTTCTTCCGCTGCGCACAGCATTAATGCAGCGTTGAGGCTGTTGGTGATAATCGTCAGGCCGGACATGGAGCGTAACTCTTCCGCCAGCATGGTGGTGGTGCTGCCCGCATCAAGAAACACTGTCTGACCGGACTGCAGCAGCTGCGCCGCCACGCGGGCGATGGCGCGTTTCTCTTTTGCCATCACGGCGCTGCGCACGGTCAGCGGCGGTTCCGGTGTGGCACCCGGCGCCATCAGGCCACCGTGTACACGGCGTGCCAGGCCCTGGGCTTCCAACTCAATAATGTCGCGGCGCGCGGTCTCCCGTGAGATCCCCAGTTCTTTTATGATCCGTTCGGTACTGACCTGGCCGAGCGTGCTGAGCAGCGCACGAATGCGGTGTAAGCGTGTTTCCTGCAACATGATTCCGATCCCCTGGCTCTCTCTGGGACATAGCCTAACCGACAATGCGCCACTCTGCATGTGTATTTTATTGTGTTTGTGTATTTTGTTGCATTTGGTGAAAAAGTTGCCATGATAAGTAGCAGAAACCCCTGACTGCCTGCCACCGGGCAACCTTCAATTTTGCAACGGGAGTGATCATGGCTACACGTTCAACCATCATGGATACCAACAGTTTCCGCGCCGAACATGCCGACGGCCTGAGCGCTGACGTACGCAAGCTGACCGACAAGCGTAGCAGGGTGCTGGGTGAGTCATATCGTCTTTTCTACCGCAAGCCGGTGCATCTGGTGCGTGGTCAGGGCCAGTATCTGTGGGATGCCGCCGGTGATAAATACCTTGATGTGTATAATAACGTTGCCAGTATTGGCCACTGCCATCCGGCAGTGACGGATGCGGTGTACCGGCAGATGCAGCAGCTGAACACCCACACCCGCTACCTGCATGAAGCGATTCTTGACTACTCGGAACAGCTGTTAGCCACCGCTCCGGCAGAGATCGACCGTGCCATGTATATGTGCACCGGTTCAGAGGCCAATGACCTGGCGATCCGCGTGGCGCGTGCTTTCAGCGGCGGTAGCGGAATTATCGTCACCCAGGAGTCCTATCACGGCACCAGCGATCTGACCTCGGGCGTGTCTCCGGCGCTGGGCAGTGGACAACCGCTGGCTGCGACCACCCGTCTGGTGCTGCCACCAGATCGTTACCGCGTTGATGCTCCCGATCTCGGTGCCTGGTTTGCCGCTGAAATTCAGAGGCAGATCGATGATATGGCCGCACATGGCATCAAATTTGCCGGTTTCCTTGCGGATTCCATCTTCTCCTCCGACGGTGTACTGCCCGGGCCAAAAGGTTTCCTTCGTCAGGCGATTGACGTGGTGCATAAGAATGGCGGCATCTTTATTGCCGATGAAGTGCAGCCGGGCTTTGCCCGGACGGGGGAGGCGTTCTGGGGCTTTGCCCGCCATGGCGTGGTACCGGATGTGATCACCACCGGCAAGCCAATGGGCAACGGCATCCCGGTTTCCGGCCTGCTGGCAAAAAGCGATGTGCTGGCGGCCTTCAGCGATGATATCCCTTACTTCAATACCTTTGGTGGTAATCCGGTGGCCATGGCCGCCGCGCAGGCGGTACTGAACGTGATTAAAACTGAGGGGCTACAGGAACACAGCCGCGTGGTGGGAGCGAAACTGCTGGCGGAACTGTCGACGCTGAAAGAGAAATATGCGTGCGTGGGCGATGTGCGTGGGGCCGGTCTGTTTATCGGGTTCGAACTGGTGAAAGATAAATCCAGTAAAACCCCGGATAAGCAGCTGGCGCTGGATGTCACCGAGATGCTGCGTGAAAACCACGTACTGACCTCTGTGGCAGGTCCGTATGGCAACGTGCTGAAACTGCGCCCGCCGCTGGCATTTCAGGCGAGCGATATCGACTGGCTGGTGGGGGCACTGGACAAATCACTGGCGGCGCTGGGGCGTTAACATGCCGGGCCGGTCGGAAAAAAGGAGGTCCCTGCTGGTCGTTTCATTCCGCGATAACGGGAATAATCCCTTAGATCATTTCGTTGTAACCTGAGGGGGATTGGATATAACCACCCGTTCCCGCCGGGCTTGCTGTATAACCTTATCAACGTCGGGGCATTGATAACCCTTTTCCCGATCATTTATTTAACTATAATGATCCGACTGCTTACGCGGTGCTGAACAGCGAGCGCCGCCCATAATCTGAATGGAGACGATGAACATGAGTTATTCACTGCCATCCCTGCCTTATGCGTATGACGCACTGGAACCGCATTTTGACAAGCAGACCATGGAAATTCACCACACTAAGCA
>Ga0308168_1000897_pt1 | contig 30863 bp, 22 predicted proteins | sample PhyCR2_FD_202133 | JGI IMG/M metagenome (GOLD analysis project Ga0308168, IMG submission 202133) | Phyllosphere microbial communities from UC Gill Tract Community Farm, Albany, California, United States - DLSLRC.R2 | ecosystem: Host-associated > Plants > Phyllosphere > Unclassified | place: USA...
TAAAGCTGCTCTGGGGTAATCCATGGAAACCTCACCTAACAACATCTGGTTGAAAGTAGTACTCATTCTGTTGGTACTCGGTGGGGTTTCCGTTTGTAGTTGGAAACTCGCCGTACGGTCTACAGATGCAGCATGGGTGCTGAAGGAAAACGAAATTGCCACTAAGCACAATGCGCAGGTTAAACTGTTGAATGCTTCTATTACGAAGCTTGAAGCAGAAGCGCGTCTTGCTCAGTCGCAACGCACTGCTACCTATTTGCAGGGGTTACAAGATGGTCGTAAACAAACCGAAGACACTATTGCTCAGTTGCGTGCTACTAATGGCGGGTTGTGGCTCCAAGTACAATCCTCCGGTCAGCGAGCAAGTCGAGCTGAAAGTGCCGCCGTTCAATCAAAACGTGATGCAGCCGAGGCAGCCCAACTTACAACAGCGACTTCTGAAGCTCTCATCCGAATCACAGCCGACGGAGACGAAGCCATTAAGCAATTAGGGCTTTGTCAGGCCGAGTACAAGGGACTCTGGGATTACTCAGATAAACTTGTAGACGAATACAATAAGTTGAGATTCGGCAAATAAGCACTCTCCTCTCTCCCGCTTTGGGAGAGAGGAGTTTATGCTGTTTTATTTTTTCTGATCCGGTACATCTACATCCATGTTAGCCGCACCCGGGGGTGGGTTATCGTCAGGCATGTCAGAAGGAGCTGGTTGGCTCTGTACTGGCTTCTGTTGCTCTGGCGGTGTAACCGGAGGCTGTTGAACTGTAGTCGTGTTCTGTTGCGTTACAGGAGTCTTACGGGTCATCGCATCGATCACCGCACCCCACGCACCTTTCTTGGGAATCTCACCCAGAGCAGCACTGATGATATCGCGGTTCTCTTTGGTCAATACACCATACCAGGTCCAGACGATACCACCCGGTACAATGATGATACACGTAATGTCCTGCCAACGTGGAAGCGGTAAGCCACGATACATCAGAGATGCATACGTTACTACCATGATGCCGACTAACAGCGCCATGAATACCGCAACCGCAGTTTTCCAACCAGACTGCCCAGTACGAAGCTGAGCAATTAACGTGCCGATCAGTTCCATATCAGCTGCGTTAGAACCAGCGCCAGTGTCGACGTCCTTATTTTGATAAACCGTTCGCTGTGATGCAGAGAGTTTACCCAAAGCGCGAATGCAATCAGAGCCAGTCGCACTGGTAGGCTCAAGAGCCACGCCAGTGATACGAGCAATCTCTTCTACGTAGTTGTCTCCGCCGGGGAGAGCTTCGTATACAGAGGCATCGCCTACGCGCCGTAGGAATTCACCAATCTTCATTTTTTGTCGTCTCATCATTAAGACGCCTCAATTACCCCTACCTCTTTAAGAATATCTAAAGCAGCCTCAAGAACAGCTTCGCGGGACTGTGTGGCGTCAATCAGCCTAAACTTGTTAGGCAAAGTACGATTACACTTCAGGTAGAAATCACGCACCTTATTGAAGTAATCGTCATCCCGTTTTTCAATATTGTCAAGCTCGCCTACTGCTGCTACACGTGCACGACTAACTTCAAGCGGGATATCCAGATAGATAACCAAATGAGGCGTAGCAGTTTTACGTGTAGTTTGTTCAGTGACACCATGGATTAAATCCATGTTGCTGTATCCAGTCGCACCTTGGTAGGCTAGAGTAGAATAGAAGCAGCGGTCACTGATAACCATTTTACCAGCAGCTAAAGCGGGTGCAACGACTTTACGCAGTAACTCATTACGAGATGCCATGTAAAGTAGTGCTTCTGTGTCGGGATGCATTGGTTCGTCACTACGGATAATAACATCGCGCAGATTCTCGCCGAGTTGTGTGCCACCTGGTTCACGAACAAATACTGCGTCCGGGAACAGCTCATGCAGCTTACTAATCAGCGTACCGTTACCACTACCATCCAATCCTTCAATAGCAAGATAAAACATATCAAATAGCTCCAATGAACTTTAAGAACTTCCATTTCGCTACAGCCACTGAGTCGTAGATATGCTCAGTGTGTCCGGTGCGAGGAAGGTTAGGGTCGAACAAGATAGACGCATCTGCAATAACTGCTTTTTGGATATCGTCCTTACTGCCACCTTTAGCTTTGACACCCACACTCTTTTTAGCAGAGGGAGGATCAACAGTCTCTAGTAACATATATTGACGGTATCTTGATACTGCATTACGTATTGCTTGCATACACTCTACAAGCGCACCAAACGCTGCTGCAAAGCGTCCCATGAAAGGAGCCTCACTAACTATAGCATCCGGTCGCCAGTACATGAAAACGCCATAGAGGGCTTCCTCCAGCATGCGGAGGCGTGCTTGCTTCTCACCGTGGATTTCCGTAAAGCCAGGAACCTCAGTGATCATCTTAGCGCCTTGCAACGTGGTAACTTCTCGTACGGTCAGTACCTTCGTCTTGAGATCAATCTCACACAAAGAAAGACCCAGGGTGTCAGTCCCCGGGTCTATTGCTACAAACCGATAGATGTCGTTACTCGCGAACGTTGCTAGTCGTTGCTGTAAGTTTTGAAGTGACATCCAGTGCACCTTCTCCCATCATAGGTTCGGTTGCACCCAGCTCTACACGAATGGAGAAGCCTTTGTTGGTGTAACCTACGGCATGGTACACAGTTACGTGCGTTGCCACCTGAAGACCGATAGCTTCGTTATAACTGATACCAGAAGTACCCACACCTTCGCCAGTAACGACCTGATCAGTACCTGTGCACAGTGCCAGTTCAGAGATGATCGCACGCAGTGGGTTATCATACTTGATACGCGCTACGTTGATATACTCTTTAACGTCGTTAGCATCGAATACAATACCGACATCGTTGGACACGGACAGGAAGTCGCCATTGGTCGTGGTAGACTCGCGGCTAGACAGCTCAGGCGCTTTCGGTGAAAGGTTGTCACTGGTAGGAATAAAGGCAACGGTGTTAGAAACACCATCAACCACAGTCGTGTGTTCCATGACGATCTTCTTAGAAGTCTCGTCTTCGACTACACGTTTGGCGTAACAGCCAACGTAGTTTTTGTTATTCCAGATTTCTTTAACGCGCAGTGCGTAACGAGCCAGATCATCTGCACTCAGCTCGTTGCCTTCCTGACGCAGTATGAAGGGTTCGTGGATGAAGCATGCAGCATCAGATGCACGATGGCGAATAGGTGCGGTATAGGAAACGCCATCAGCACCAGCCTGGAGACGGTGACCACCACTACCAATGGCATAGTAGCGCAGAGACGGTGTAGTCTTAGGCTGTACGCCGTCCTGGACACCGAACTTTTCATTCAGTGTGGTATGTTCCGGGATCGTGTAGGGTAAACCGCGCAGTAAGGCGACCTGTAAGGCGCTACCATAGACTGTACGGGTAATCTGCATAAAGTCCGAAACGTTATTTTCAGTACTCATCACTATACCTCAAGTTTATCGAACGTCTTCTGGTGCAAAGCCCATTAAACGTGTGTTTGTCAATTCGGATACAATGGGCTTGTCCATGACATCGTCCGGAGTAAAGCCCGATAAGTCGGTATTGGTGATTACCGTACTAAGGTCAGCCACACCCAGTTTCACTTTGGCGGTAGCACTACCAAACACAAGTGGGTGTTTATTGAAATCGAATACCACCACTGCGACGTCTTCAGTGAGTTTCACACCGGTGGCAATAGTAATCTCGGAAGGTGAACATGGGATGTTGTAGGTCAACAGCAAAGTACTACAGATGGAAGCAACCACCGATGCAAGGGAATATGCGTTGGTTTCAATTACGCTATTATCACCCAATTCCCTGGAGTCCAAACGGTTATAAGCAGTCGTAGTAGAACGACCGTATTGTTTGTCATCGGGATTAGCAAAGGTTTCGATCCATGTGTTATACCGCCTGTCACCTGAGATAACCGGAGAACCAAAGGACACACGAGTCGAATCGATGCGCATGTGGTTGTTCCGGTTTAACATCTCCACTAAACGTATTTCAGATGGTTTCATCTGGCTTACACTCCAGCTTTATCTTAGCGACAACTACGTAGTCATCGATGGTGAGCCAGGGTACGCCATCCTCGTAGACAACCTGAAAACTACCAGGTTCGAACTCAACCCGGTTTGCAATTTCTAAGCTGTGAACGAGTGACGCAATCGTGCTTTCCGATAAATCCGCCACCCTTGTCGAATGATTGATAACCCTTCGGGAATACCGCAAAGTAATGCTCTCACCTTCATTGACCCCATCGGTTGTAGGCGTAACTACCACAGACACCTTACCCTGTTCGCCTATCGCAAACGGGGGAGCGAACGTGAAGTCGGTTAAACCGAACATCCTATTCGTTTCTTGGTTAAGCTGGGCAATCACACGACAGCGTGAACTGAGTAAAAAGTCCATAGTAACGCCTCGTATCAAAAGATTATAGGTTGAACATAATATTTAACGGTAGACGGCATAAAGAGGTGGAAACCCACCTCTTTAGTTTTAGCCATTATCTTCAAGCTCAGTTTCATCAGTCACGAAACCGTCTAAGCGAACGACGGTGATCACGTTTGGTAACGGGATCTTTTCATTCATTACCGTAACCCTGAGTTTGCCGCGCAGAACGTAGTTTGGGCTGAAATCCAGATCCAGTGTGCCAATGACCAAGTCTTCAACAGTACCTGTCTTGTCATAAACCCACGGACCAATCTCACCTACCGCCGATAGTGGCAGACTCCACTTCTCACTCAGGTCGGCTAAGACACGAGACAATAGTTCATCACCCGATATCTCAACATCCCCTTTAAGTGTATATTGATAGGAGTCAACCCCAAATGCTTCCAGGGTAGTAAGGCGATTATAGTTGATGTCAACATAACCACGATAACCTTTACCGGGAATACTCGTAAAACGAGCAACGGCGTTGGTACCCGCACTAACGAAATCAGACGGCTCGCCTACAGTAATAAGCTTCAGGGTAAACGCTTTCTTATTCTCAGCATTCACCAAGTCTACCAAGGCTTGCTTTGTTGAAGTTACGTTAAGTGCCATTTACGATTCCTTAGGTTGTAGTCTTCTTCGACGTTACAGTGATGCCGCCAGCGCTACGAAGAATGTAGTTATCAACGATGGCCACTTTGGCGGTAAATGTGTCGCCGTTGTTGGTTTGACTACGCACCTTCAGTTCTTCCGCACGCACTGGAACACCATAAAGCTGTGTGAGTATGGGAGCCATATACGCAGGCGTCACGGTGTTGTAAAATGCGGTGAAGGTTGCAAAGTCTTCAAGATCTACACCATTGGGCGAAAGTGTTTCAATATCAAGTCGGTCGTACGCGAAGGTAACGTTCAAACCATACTGTCCGTCGGCCACTGGGATAATGTCAATCTGATCGTGTGGCGAAGGTTTGTTGCCCAAAGCAGCCGGTGAGGAGAACGTTACCTGATCAAACCGCAATGAGGTATTATTCAGATCGTTAATTCGCTGTAGTAAGTAATCTGCCGACGTTGCTAAATCTGATTTATCATCGGCTGTAAAGAATTCAGTTGTAGAGTTGATTTCGACAACGGCTGACAAAGGCATCTGGTCAATTATTGAAAATGTCTCGCTACCCATCAGAACGAAGTGTTGAGAGAAATCGATTACCGCAGTACCGTTACCCAGTGTTGCAGTGTGTGAACCCTGCTCCATAGGCATGCCCCATTTCTGGGCGATGTTGGTACGCAACTGCGTGAGTATTTGATAGTTCGTTTGACCATCGGATACAAGTCTAACAACCGGGTCGTCACCAAATGCGCCCTCAGCCGGAAGACGTTGATAGCCTATCTTCAGGACGTCGGTTGCATCCTTTGCATTATTTAACTGAACAACGCTGTTAGTGGTTTCCAATTTAGCAACAAAATCAGAATCCTCTAGCTTTGTCAGATTTGATAGACTGACGGCTGTTAACGTAAAAGCAGTGTTGTTATCCTTATTGATAAGGTCTAACAGGCTCTGCTTACTGGTGCTTGCTAATGTGTACATACATGACCTCATACGAAATAAAAGGAACGTAGCCCACGAGAGGCTACGTTTTATGACGTCAGTAGCGAACTACTTAGCCCTACTACGCTGGTTTAACGTCGTCGTTGCTAAAGCCAGAAAGTTCAGTGGTCTTCACCTGATCATCCAGAGTAGCAGCAGCGATGCCAACGATCAGCGGGAGTGTATCGCCCAGCACGTAGTGCTTACTGAAGTCCACAGATACTTTCCACGGATAGTCCGCGTTATACTCTGCATCGCCCTCAGCCATCAGCGCAGCAGTGATGGTATAAGAACCATCTTCCAGTGGGACTGACGTAACGCCGTCTTCAACCAGACCAGCTTTGACCGCAGCGATAACGCCAGCTTCGGTGGCAGGGGTGTCTGAAGGCGCACGCCAGCTTGACAGCGCCAGAAGCACTTTGATTGACGGACGGGTATACGTAACAGTGACCGCACCTGGCAGTTTGTTTGCGTCAGCGCCAGTTACCGCGACAGTGGTGTTGAGTGCATCGGTAGCACCTTTACCGTTCGCCGTCGCTGGAGCAGCCAGAACGAGATCCGTCAATTTAAAAGTGGTGGCGTTGTCTTTGTTGATGAGATCAACGAGGGCCTGTTTGCTAGTTGCAGCAGTAATTGCCATTTCAATTTCCTCATGTGTTCCATGTCAATATGTACATGGGTTTTAGTGCATAAAATATTGGTTATTCCCAGGTAATGTTAGCATTTGCCCTGAATACCGTAGTCATGTCACTCTGCGACAAACCAAGGTTAGTCATCAAAGTTTTGGCTTTACCGGTGAGGTTGCCGTTGGCATAGTTACCCATTGCCGTGGCGAACATATTGGCATAGGCACTTGGTTTTTCTCCCGTTGGGACACTGAAGGCATTTTCAAAACGACTGATGTCTCCACCGATTCCCGCACTACCCGTAGCAGGTGACGTTAATGAACCGAATGCGAATAATGTCGTAACGTCTACGCTTTTGCTTAACGGGAAACTACCGTCCTCAAGTACAACACCGGGAGCACACTTCTCAAATGCACTAACCATGCTTGTCGTCCCCGAGCCAGACGGCGGTTCATACCAACCCGCCTCTATAGTCTCAAGTTTAGTGCACTCTGAGAAAATACTGGACAAATTGATAACTCTTGACTTACCAGCAATCAAACCCTTTGGCGCACGTTTAACGCCAGTGCGCATGAAAGCGCCGTCAAGGCGATTGATGGTGTCCGGCACACTGAACCAACTTGGATAAATCGTCTCCAATTTACTACAGCCAGCAAATAGGTTTTGTCCGTAGTTTATCATGTCCGATTGAACCAACGGACCATCTGCAACGGTGGTCAGTGACGTTGCCCACGAGAAAGCTTTGGTTATGTTATACAGGTTAGTAGATGTGCCTAACGCACCGGCCTCTACCTCAGTTAAGGATAAACAGCTCTCGCAGATAGAAGCCACCGATGTTAATGCAGTGCAGTTTCCTAAGTAACTTGAGCGAAGTATTCGTAAACCTGATCCACTGAAGGCATTTTCGGCACGCTGCAATGAACTAGCAATGGGTAGGAAAAGCCCATCAGGTAAATCAGTTATCTGGCTGGCATAGCAGAACATACTCGAAATATCCGTCACCCCAGTAAATCCATCGAATGCGCCTGCTGGGAGTTCAGATAGTCCTTTGCAACCGTAGAACATATCCGCTAAACTTTTAACCTGACTACGCTTAGGTATCTTGGTAAAAAGAGTTGGGGGCAGTGTCGTTAACCCAGTGGACGCAAAGAACCCCGCAATTTCAATTAACTGAGCACACTTAGCAAACAGATCTTCTGGTACGGTGGTCAATGGGGCACCCGTAGCAGACCAACTTGGACCACCAAAGAAATAGGCTAATGTTGTCACTTTCGTCAGTGTGTCAAGCGCCCCTTGCTCTACGACATCGAATGGTCCACCCAAGAAAGTACGTCCGGCGTCTGTGACATTGCCGCAATCCGCCATGATATCTTTAGTGAATGTAACTGCGTTGGTAAGTCGAGAATTTGAACCACATAGCTCAAAGGCTGACCGCAAGTTAGTTAACTTAGTTAATCCTTTAAGTATGCCTACTGGAAATGGGTTTACATTTCGTGTGCCGTAAAAGGCTGTGTCTAAGGTGGTGATCTCCGGGTTGTTTGCGAAGATATCACTTGGCACATCAACCAGAGACGCGCAGTTCATAAAGGCGTAACTCATTGAAGTAAGTGCCGGTAACTTCGAGAACAGTTTAACCGGTATGGCCGTGACACTTGATGCTGAGAATACGCTATCCAGTGTGGTAACGTTACCACACATGAAAAACAATTCCTCAGGTATTGTAGTCACTTTAGTACCAGAGAACATGCCGTTACCGGCGGTCAGTCCCACACAATCAACCAGTAGGTCAGCAGGTATATCAGTTACCCCGCTGTAGGCCAATAGGTTTGTCATGATCCTAACGTTGCTGCAACCAGCTAAAAGTCCACTGGGTAGCGTTATCAGTTTGCCGCACCGATAGAATAGATTAGAAAAATCAGTACAGGTAGCCCCAGCATGTCGAACGATATCGGAACTTAAGGTAGTAAGATCTAAACATTCGGAAAACATGTTGGACATGTTAGTGATTTCTGACGACACAGGCATACAGCCTTCTTCCATCTCTATTAAACCTGAGTTTCTGAAGGCGGAACTCCAATTGCCAGATAAGGTAGCCTTCGCAAAAGCATCCGCATGTAGGTTCATTACTCGAGAACCCTGGAACGCGCGAGTAGCATTGGTTATCGTTTGATTGTCAAATAATCCATTCGTGATTTCCATCACGTTTTTATTTGCAAACAGAGAACTAATGTCTATTGGTGTGCGGTTCTTTTGGAAAGCTTCTGCTTCAATCCAGATTGCGCCGGACTGCTGCACTGGGTCTATGAAACCGAGCGTGGTATCAACAATGCCGTCCTGTGTGATCTCGTAAATGGTTGATATTGGATAGCTACCACCGCTCACCTGTGTAGGTTCACCGGTACCGCTACTACGTAATGTGCCTGTACCGAAAGGTATGCTGGATATTACATATATCTCAACAGTCCCAGCAGGCACAGCGTCTGCCAACGTTATACTGACCTGCCAAGTTCCGTAGACCGTGACGGTATAGTCGACGGGATACAACACACCACCAAAGTAAACATCAAATTGGGTAGGTTGCGGACTAGGGGTTGATTTGACAAACCCGAGGTTTATTTTCTTCCCGGCAGCTAAAGCGGGCACATTGATATCGTACCGTAAACGAGCGGCAGGAGGTGTAAAGACTCTAGCCGACGTTGAGCCAGTGAATCGCAATGATGTCGCTGCGGCAACCAACTCTAACGTAATACTGGAGTCAGTTAGATTGAGTGGGAACACCAACGGAACGAGGTCTGCCTCGGTAAGTTGCACGCCATTGTAGGTATGTAGGGCTGTTAACACCGAACCAATGTCGTTGTACGTACCAGCCACAATTCGTAGCTGTCCCCACTTGCTAGTTAAGTCTTCCAATGCCACCTGCTCATACGCGGCAGTAGCATCTGCGTTCCCCATTTTAGGCTTTCCAGTTACCACCGGTTTAATGGTTACTGTGCCAGGACCCGATGCGTCGGCAGTGATGTTTTGATCGGTAGCTGGAAGAGCAAAGTTGCGACGAAGACTCGAGGCAAGTTCCGCAAGTCCGTTGTTGTCAAAGGAGTTGATCATGTTTTACCCTTACCGTGTAAGAGAGCAAAGCAAATACGTGTCCAGGCTGGTCCAGTCGTCATCGGTAGACTTACGATCGAAAACTAGACAACCTGCTAACGCGACTTCGTCTCTAAGGTATTGAGAAGGGAAAGTGGGTTTCCCTGAATCACTGAAGAAGAGACTTACCGTCTTAGCATCTTTCGGTATGTCTAGACCGAGTGTTAAAAACACACTGGTTAACCATTTGCGGATAGCCGGGGTAATGGGTGTGTCATTTAACGTCCCCAGGTTGTTAGTCAACAGCTCTTTCGATAAATCGACATAGTACGTTGCGTAGTACGGAATGAAGCTATGCCCCTCTGGTTTGGTTGCTGACCCTAGAGTGAAAACATCCAAGGCATTAGCATTTGCACGAGCCAGCGAGATGGGTGTAATCCACCAAGGTGAACCCATATCTTCATAGTCGGTCAACAGGAAGCACTGATCGATAAAGCTGTTACGAATGCGTTTGGCGGATAGTGCAGCAGAATTAGTTACCCCATTCCACATGTCCATGCACGTGCCTTCTAACCAAATAACCCCGTTGAACATATTGCTACAATCCAACTGACTCTCTACAGGGGTAGTGATGTCAAAGCTTACCTGCTTCAAGAATTCAGCAACAGTACCACGCCAGCCCGTGCATCCGTTAAACATGGAGACCAGACTAGCGACACGACCTTCGATACGAACGCCCGCTTCCGCAATATTAGTTAACTTTACACAGTTTGCAAAGAAACTAGCATAGCTACCGTAGTTGTTCTGCGTCAGTGTTGACGTGAGTACTACAGCACCAGCCTCGATACTCTCCAGTTCCACACAGTTTGAAAATACCTCAAGCGACTGCTGTACGGTGTTCTCAGTGGCTGCCAGAGTGTTCTTAGGGATAGTCTTAAGTTTCGTACCAGAGAATGCGTACGATGTCATTACGAGCCTTGTGTGGGCTTTAAACAACCCAGGTTCGATTGAGACTAGCCCGGAGTTCTGAAACACCCCGGCTATGTTGGTGATTTTCACCCCAGGGAAGAAATCACTCGGGATAGCGAAAGAAAGCGGAACATTTCTGAAACAAAGGGAGACGTTGGTCAGGTTCTGTGTGTACGCAAAAAGTGTTGTAGGAATCGCTGACAATGACGAGCAACTATCAAACAAACTTTCACAGACGGACAGCTTCGGGTTCTTAGCGAAAAGTTGACCGTCAATGGCGGTCAGTTTACCACACCCATTGAATAAGGAACTCGCATGAACTAACTCAGGCAAAGTATCGAACAGTCCGGTGGGTATGGTGGTTATGGCTGTATTCGAGAATAGATAATTGACCTGAACAAGCTTAACGTTCTTAATAAGCAAGTCCTTCGGTATAGCAGTGATATTAACGCAATTAGCAAAGACATAATTACACAGTGTCATCTGCGTGTTGTTATCAAACAGTTTAGCTGGGATACTTGTCAGCGCGACACACAGTCTAAACACTGCATTCAGTGTAGTCAGTGCGGTTAACGGATCAAACAGACCGACCGGGATTGCCTGTAGCTTCGATGCGCCATAACAGAAGTTATTGATCGTTACTAACGCAGAAAACTTACTAAACAAATTCGAAGGTAGCGTCGTGATACCAGCCTGTTGAAACAGACCAGAGGTATTTGTAACGCTTGCCGCAATTGGATCGAACAAGTCACCAGGTACAGTGGTAAGACTAGCTGTACTTTGGAACAGGTAATCGAGAGTTCTACCAACATACTCCATATTAGTGAACAGGGTAGATGGTACTGATGTAATACCGCTGTTAGCGAAAAGATACGCCATGTCACTAACAGAACTATCAGGCATAAACAAAACAGCAGGCAGATCTTTTAAGGCTTTACATCCATCGAATAAATTCAATATGGTTGTTGATGTGCCTCCTGCCGCCTGAATTGACATCTCATCGACCGTGGTTAATGCTGTCGCATTTTTGAACAGGCCATTGTACTTACCGGAGTAAACTCGCAAGAGCCGCAGGCGTGTCGGAGTTAGGAAAGCAAACCCACCGCCTACAATAGAGAACGCCCTCACGCTCACCTGGTGATTGCCAGCTGGGATAGTGTAAGGCAACGATACAATGGTACCATCCACAGTGACGGTGCCGCTACCGACTAATGCAGCGGTTACATTAACATCCTTGGTGGGATTAATATCCATGGTCACTTGGTTAACCCACGGGTGAGTTAACGTCACTCGAAGTGTACCGTAGTAGTAGAGGCTGGATTCCTTGGCAGTTAGGTCAATGGTGACATCAAACCGAAGATCTGGCTTAAACGACACTGCCTCAAAATCATCAATGGATAACTCAATGCCAATTGCTGCACCGAGTATGTCCAGTAACTCCTCCTGTGTGTTGGGTTGCTTATCATGCATGAATACATCTGCACCAAACCGTTTCACGTTACTGGCCCAATCGAAGACATAGGTCTCGTTGGTTAAGTCCATGCGGTCAATGATAAAGGTTGACGTTCCCTTCATCTTGGCAGACCCCTGTTCGGTAGGGGTAATTGTCACCTGAATCGTTTTACCGGAAACCGCCTGTTGATCAGAGAGGACAAAGTCCTCCCATACCAGATCAAGACCGGTCTTCGTTTTTAACTGATTCACGATGTTCTGTTTGTAATCATCGTAATTCATACCGAAGTTCCTTTAGTCGTTAAAGTGTGCCCAAATGTTTAGCTTAGGTACTATTAACAGGTTAGTGAACCCATCGCGACCTCCGGCTGTTTTAACGTTGACTTCCCCAGTGTACAACACACCGGCAATGTCCGAGTTCCATTGGTTAGGTCGACCGCCCATTATTGCGTTCCAGAGCTTCTGACGAATCACCACACTAGACGCAGTTACACCCAGCCTCAATATGCTACCAGAGCCGGTATAGTCGTAGTTATACGTGAGGGTATAATTCGAGTCGACCTTAGGAAGTTCGGTATACGCACCAGAGTTCCAACCCGGTTCGATAATTTCACCTAGGTCTGGTTTACCACGGGTGTAGAATACCATGCACTTACCTACTAACCATGGGGACTCAGGGTCAGCTTCGATCTCAATATAGCTGTTGTTAGCAAGCGCGGGTATGGTGGAGTTACGAATGTCAGAAGCTACCATAGGTATCCCCAACTCACTCGACGCCCAGGCAGCAAAGTCTCTGCTATTCTCACTGGTTGTTAACCATACCAGTTCAACCCCTTTGAAGAGCTTACCCAGATCCAGACGTGTGTAGATAACCTCGGTGTTGCCACCATACGACTCACCGTCGAGATTCTGCACACCCGTGCCAACAATTAGCGCCTGAGTATTGTGGGCACCAGTCTCTACCGCCACCGGGTTGATGATATTAAACATCGGTTCGGTGAGTTCAAACGGTAGGCTATTCACGGCATTGATGGCACTTGCCAGTGTAGCCTTAAATCCTTTGCTATAAAAGGACATAGCGTATTCCTCAGGTGAGATTAATAGCACCGCTAAGTGCGTTATTAACGACAGCAGCGCTAACGTCATTCACGTTATCAACGCCCCACAGTTTCTTGATTAACTCATCCCTGCTACCAGTCAACCAGAGTGCATTGAGTAAGAACAGGTTGGTGTTTGTAACAGCGGTACTAACTTCAAATTTATTATCAGTCGATACACCTAAAGCGGTGGTCAATTGATCAACGGTGAGTTCCAGTCCCTTCACATTCCCTAAGAAGGTAGCCATATTGCCGGTAAGTGGTATGTTGCAAACCACCTTCCCAAAGTCAGTACCACCGAGTTGCAAGTTGTAGAAGAAACCACTTAATGATGGCTTGTTCTTATATAGCTCCGGATGGAACATATTCTCAACTGTGCCCGTTAAAGGTACCCTTTCAAAGATACTGTACGCCACAGTCAGCGATGCCTGTTTAGCGAACAACCCTTTCGGCAACTTTAACCCAACCGCATACCGGAACATATAGCGGATATTCTCCAACTTAACCATCGGGTCAAAAAGTCCTTCTGGTATGGTGAATACTTGCTTTATGTTTAGGAACATCTCAGATGCAGAGGTGACGTTGCCGAATGCCTTAAAAGAACTGGCTGGTAGTGTCTTGAGGTTAGTGACGTTGCCGAACATGCCATCTACCGTAACAACACTTACCAAGCTATCCAATATACCGGACGGCATCTCACTAACCACACATCCCTCAAACAACCTAGAGGCGTCTGTAACGTTCTCAGCGTAGTCTAGCAGGCTAGAGGGGAAGTCAGTTGCGTCGGTACCACCGAACGTGTTATATAGTATCCTAGCCGCCCCATTCTTCGGCAACACATTACCAACAAACTCAATGTTCTTAGCTCCGGTGAACAAGTTAGAGCAATCAGCCAAAAGATGTTGGTTAGTGAAGAGACCGTTAGGTATGCGCAGTTTAGCACCCAACCCAGATGCCGACTGGAAGCACGCGGTCGCATTAGTGATGTTAACCATATTATCAAAAATACCGGCTGGAAGAGAACCGCCGCTGAATCTAGTGCCGTTGAAAAGCTTGTTGATGGTTGTAACCGCACGCTGATCTGCGAACAATGCTGCGTTCTCTTCGGCTAGTCTAATTTGTGCATTAGCGAACACATTGAACAGCGATGTCAGCTTAACCTGCCCAGCAAGAAGATTAGGGAAGTTGTCAGTTACGGCACCATTCGCAAAACCAGAATCGATATTACTCAGCATCGCACCAGCAAAAACATCCTTATCTATGTTCTCGATGGCCGTATTGCTAAAGATGCTTGCAGCAGATACCGCAGCGCCCTCTGGGAACAACCTAGCCCCCACTCTAGTGGGGCGCGTACCCTGGAAGACCGCTGTAGCTGAAATGAAATCGGAACAGTTGGCGAAAATCCCGTCAGGTATAAAGGGTAGATTAGCATATGCAAATGCGCTGTGCACGTTGGAAAGACGTGTCTGCTTCTCAAACAAATTCGCTGGCCAGCTGATTGCACGACAATGGTCAAAGATAAAAGACGCAAGTGTCAGTAACGGCATTTCATCCAGCAGACCCTCTGGCAATATACAACCGTCCTTTGTTTGAGCACCGGTCATGGTAAACGCATTGGATGCATCAGTCACCCTAGCGAGTCCCTTAAACAAACCCTTAGGTACATTGGTTAACTTAGGACATGAGTTAAAGATGCCCGCAATGGTGGTGGTCGGGTGGTCAGCCTGTGGGTTGTCTGTTTCCCCGAAGGTGGCCAGAACATCGCAGTGTGAGAAGGTTTGGTATAGAGAAGAAAAACCGCTTGCGTGGCTAGCAAAGCCGGTACCCACATTCGCCAATTTTCGACACTGGAAGAACATGCGATAAGCATCGATTGGCTGCGTATTGCCTACAAACAAATCATCCCCAATGGTAACAAGTGAGGGACTGTACATAAACAGCGACTTAGGTAACGGTCGCCCCCCGTAAGCCACAATACGATTTACTTCGATAAAGGGAAGAGTTGTTCCCACAGTACCCAGAGACGGAGATGCGTAGTAAACATCCCACACCCCAGTTGGTACCTGTGTTGTGAACGACCCATCCAAAGCTATCGGATGATGCACGCCGTTGATTAGCAGATACGCGTATAGGTGATCTGTAAACTTAACAGTGGCAGTGGTACCAAAGACACGATAGACCGTGTTCTCCGTTACAGATAACTTACCGCGAATCAGATAGCCGCTACGCGCCGTTAAAGTAAAGGTTAGGCTGCCAGTGTATTTAGGGGAACTGGTGGAGCAGCGAAGGACAAACATTTCGCCGTCTTCGCCATTGAGGTTGATATCACCATCGACGATGTCACTAATCTCAAGGTTCAACTTACAATTGCGATTGATCTCCTCCAACGCATCCGAGACCTTAGTCAGCGGACGTGCTGGAAGAAAGGTAGATAGCGAACCTTCCAGAGTTTTCAGATCTACGCGATTGTAGTTAAAATCGGCTTTCCCTTCTACCGTGTTACCAACAATAGAAGATGCTTTGGTGTGAACCTTGCTATTTCGTGTGGAACCACCTGACGCATCTACACCAGTTAAATCGATTTGATTTACACGGATGCGGGTTCCGTTAGCGTCGTTGATAGCTTCAACGAAAGCTTTCTTTGTTACTGAATCGCGTAAGCTCATACTTACTCCGGCATCGTAAATTTCATTAAAATATAGTCGGTCTTACCTGGGATTTTAAATGTAACTAATCCACTGCCATCAGCATCAGCGGAACCAAAAACAATAATCGCTGTGTTGTTGACATCACCCAGATCAATACCAAACTCCGCCATCATTATCTTGGACAGTATAACGCGGCTGTTACTTACCGAGCTGGTACCGTTAACGATTAGTACCAGGTCTTCACTGTAGAAGCTGAAGTCGACATCGCGCGTCAGTCGATAACCATTAGCAGGTAACGTTAACTCTTTTCCGTTACGAGTGGCATAAACAAAGTCACTAGGTGATTCTTTGTCTACGAAGATATCCAGGTCTTTATTGAGCGTGTCTAAATCAATAGGCGGGATCAGGACATCTAACTCGAAGCTACCGACATAGTTAAGAGATGTTGGCAGTGCTTTGATAGGAATCTTCGTCATCGCCTCGTCGGTAAGGTCGACGTCGTAAACATCCTCAGGATAAAACTCTACCCCCAGAAGTTCTGACATCTGATCCAGAAACTCATAAAGCGTTTTGGCTTTACTAGTTTTACCTGGCTCGAAGGTAAAGGACACGCCCTTAAACAGTGTGCCTAAATCCAGACGATTGTACGTAAGGGAAACCTGCCCAACGTAAATATCCTTAAACCCTTCCACTTCGGTTCCTGCGCCAGACAGTACGACCTGCGTGTTCTCTGAACCTAACACAACTAAAGGCGCGCCAAGCGACACGGATTCCCCATTAAGGGGAACCACGATGTCGGGTTGGGTGCCGGTTGCGTAGGCCAGTAGGGTGTCATTACGAAATGCTTCTACAATGGCCATGTTGCACCTTATGCGTTGTAGTGGAACAGGAGACGTCCTGCCATGTTACCGCACAGTTTATCCAACTGTACAACCAAAAGGCGTGTGAAGCCTCTACGCGTGCTATATGTATCCACTACGGGACCATTATAGATAGCTTCGGCATTGTAAAGGTTGAAGTCAGCTGTCTGAGCACGCTGAACCCAAACGTCGGGTTTTACTGCTGTGTTCAGAACTTGCATTACACCATCGAGTGGCGTATTGAAATCAACATTCACTAACACACTGGCGTCTTTGGTAAAGTCTTTACTATAAATGTACAAGTCACCTTGTATCAGCTCAGACTGTCCAGTCGGATAGCGGAGTACAGGTAGAACTTTGTTCACCACCACGTCGTCGAGATTAACGGGCAGGCGCTCTACACGCACTTCGAACGTCCCCTGCCACGCCGGATTGTCTTCCTTGAAGGTAATGTCTATCTTTGCCGGTAACGTCCCCAGATCGATCGGAGAGTCCACAATGTCGTCCACGGTGAGAACCAGATCATAGAGACGATTGATGTCAACCAGCAGATCAGATACCAGGCGTTGTCCGTTAGGTCTAACCACTGTGGCAATCGACCCAAAGACTACATCTGCATCCAATCGACGATACGTAATGACAGCATTCTGTTTAAAGTCGCCACCAAAGACCGCTAACAGATCGGCCTCGGTATCACGAACAGCTATCGTCCCCTCAATCACAGATGGATTAGGGTTAGCACGCGGATTGGTAACAATGACGTCAGAACGAGACAGCATTAAGTTGTTGTCTCGGTTTATTAATGCAATCACCATCTCTTGCGATGGTAGATTACGAGGGATGGTTGTGTACATTAGCTACCTCAATAATCAACGTACGTCTTTCGGCGTAAAGCCGATAAGATTCGTTTTAAGAATGTCTTCAGCTAAGTCCACTTCAGACAAATCACCCAGGCCATTCAGATCGTTGACTGAAAGCACCTTGCCGTTTTCGTTAGTAAAGGTCCAATCCAACAAACCGTTAAGGTCTGTCGTATTCAACGCTGCTTCAAGTTCCACAACCTTAGCACGTCGGATATAAACCGTAGGGATCTGACCGCGTACGCGAATCTCCCCAGTTCCAGTCAGATTGAAATCTAAGTCGACATCAACCTTAATGCCTGCCAACGATTGAACTTCAGCAGACCACTGTGAACCTTGCTCGGTGAGGAGGTAGTCAACACTTGCTTCAGAGTTAACGTTCCAGTTCTTAACGTGTGTTGGCATCCATGGATGACGGATCTTACCATTGCCATAAAGGCCAATGTCACCGACACGAATAACACGCCAGTCCGCTACAATAGCCGGATTCTGGTTGACTGTCTGAATGGCATGGATGGTGTACGAACTGAGCTGCAAGAATAAACGCAACATCGCTGCATGTATTTCTGCCAGTGACTTACTATAGAACAAGTCACTCCCAGTTGCCTGAGTGAAGATGGCCGTTGCTAACTGCATGTACGTATCTGCGTCCCACCCTTCCAGTTCCCAGTTACGTTCACGGAAGTAGTCTGCGATCAATGTGCCTTTAGGGGCATAATAGCAGCGTTTGGTTTGGAACAGTTTACGACACACCGCTTCCATCTGACCACGTGCCTTGTAGTGCTCACGCAATGAATAGAGTTCACGATGGGCCAATTGTGTTTCGCGGATCTCCACACACTTCAAATAGAAACTTTCAGTTGACACCAGTTTTGGCAGAGATGGCATTTCACGCATGGCTACCGTGATGAGATCATCGCTAACCAGGTACGGTTCTGCTACACCACGCAGTTCCTCAAAGGTAGGGCGATCTAATCTAACGACATCCCAGCACTCAGGAATAGGAACCTGTGTCAGCGTTACGCCAAAGGCACGGTTCAGACAGTAGTTAAAACCAACCCACGCATCTTTGACTGACATAACCATATTCAAACCACTACGCGGATTCTGCACTGTAATCATGGATGAGTAAACATCTTGACTACCGAAAAGAATCCAATGGTTATATAGCGTGTCTATTAAACGAACAGGCGAAAGAAGGGAGATATCCACAACTTCAGACTCAAGCACCTTAGTTGGTATTTCACCTAACAGGCCACGTGTGAATTTAAAGTTGATGTCCGTATCCGCTTGCTCCAGGTTATCTGGGTTATCGCGGGCTAGGGGCTGTTCCTTCTCAAGTATCTCACGCACTGTCTTTTCATCGTGTCGAATTTCTTGTTCACGACGGAAGTTTAATGGTGAGAATGCTAAGTTGGCTCGGTTGTACAGAGTCTCCAGTAAGTCTTCGTCACTGGCAACCATGTTATACTGGCCGATAGGGAATCCACGACGCGTCATCACGTTATCGATGAGAACGGTTTTGGTTTCATCCTTACCGTTGTTACGATCGATCCAGCGAATGTCGCGATATAACCACATAGCTTGCTCTCGGGTCAGGAACTCCCGGTAATCATCTAAATAGTTATGAGAAGCCAGATACGCCCAAAGATGAAAACTATGGACGTAGTTCGTTCTACAGTTCCTTTGGCGGATTTCCATAATGACCCAAGGAATCGCAAAATGCATCTGTCGCAACGCACCTGCAATGTACAGATCTTCAACCAATGCGAAGTCGTGGTGTACATAACGACGAACAAAGGAGTCAATGAATTTCTGCAACTCTGGGATTAAGTTCTCCTCCCAAGGTTCAACCAGATCGCTATCGTAGTAAAGGATGGTGTGGTCCGGTGCACTAATTGCCGTCGCTAAGTCGACTGGCGTTATGATGCCACGAATCAACGCTCGCTGATCGGGATACCGTCTGACCAGTTCCTTATAGTAGCTGCTACCCAGCGTGTATTCACGCGCCGTGGTGCTGTGCTTCAAAAGGTTCTCTTTGGTGAAGTCTATTGTCTCCAATGTATCCAAAGAGAGGATGGTCATCATTGTGTTCTCGGGATGGTACTCACCCGCAAGGTTGAGGTAATACATCCAAGTTTCGGGACGGGTAGTGTCGACGTCTCGCCGATACTCGAGCAGCCCTCTGTTTAATGCATCTGCCGAACCAACGGACTTAATGACCAGCGTCTTACCAAGCTGGAGCGTACTGGCCCGATAGATATCGTATAAGTTACTGGACATTAAACGTCCTCCAAAATATCACCAAACCCTACGAGGTTTCGCAATGACAGATAAGATTAGAAAAGAATCGGTAATGATTCGCGCCGAAAGTGTACTGGGGGGACGTTCTAAACATCGTCGTGAAAATCCCATCACCGCAGCAGTAGCGACCAAACTCGTACGGGACACTCGCTCAGGTAATAGCAACCGCAACTACGCTACAACGTTGCAGGCTAAATCAGACGTACTTTTCGGACAGTCTGAGAAGATCGCTGCTAACATGAACGACATTGAGAATATCTTTGAAGTTCTACCGGAAACAGAACGCTGTGAGATGATTATCACCAGCTGTATCCTGTCTCCAGACGACATGAAGTCGGTTAACCTGCGCTACGTTGCGGACCGCACAAAGCTCCCAGCGTCCATCCAGGCTGGTATGTTAGCCGTGATGGAGGACTTCGGCACTAAGACCTATAACATTAAGGAGAAGCTCCCTAAGATCCTTAGTAAAGCCCTCTTTAAATCAGGTAGCTTCCCGATTCTTTGTATCCCTGAAAGCTCACTGGATTTGCTGATCAACCACGATAACCGCATCTCTCTGGAATCTGCTGCATTCCTACAGAATGAGATTGCGCCGAAGGGTATTCTGGGTGACAACAACGCAACCTTGAAGCGTGATCGTGACAATGGTAATCGTAGTGGTGGCTCTATCTCATTGGAGAGCATGATTGGTGGACGTGACACAACGCAGATGACCAGTAACCGCATTATCGGTTCGCTGTCTGTAAGCGACAACCCGAACATCATTAAACTCCCACGGGTGCAGGAGACTATCTCACAGCAACGTGTAATGGATGCATACCACAGCTCTGGTAGCTATGGCATGGAGAACTACGAAGACGGTCGTCGTTTAAATGACATTGCTCGTCGTCTGTATGTTCGTCGCCGTAACCGTACTGAAGAAGTTGTGCGTATTCGTACACAGGATCAGACTAACCGTAACTCCGTTGGTCACCCGATGCTAATCGATCTGTCCAGCGATGCGGTCATTCCTGTTGGTAACCCAACTAACATGTCTGAACATTTCGGCTACTTCGTTCTGGTTGATGGCTTTGGTAATCCCCTGAACAATGCGCAGGATAGTCTGTACTCGACGCAGTTAAACTCGCGTCTGAATCGCAACAAGACCGAAGCATCTACGATGCTGAGTGACATGCGTACTAACCTCTATGGTGCTGATGGCGACGCTGACCAAGAGTACAAAGCGCACATGTACGATGACTTCATGGACTACATCGAACGCGATCTGTTAGAGCGTTTTGATAATGGTGCAATGCGCGGCCGTGCAGTTCAGATTGCTCGTCCTAATGCCGTGTACCAGATGATGTGGTCTCGTGTCCTGGCTAACAAACAGACTCAGGTTGTATATGTTCCTCGTGAGCTGATGACATACTTCGCATTCGACTATAATAAAGTCGGTGTAGGTAAATCACTGACCGACGGTACTAAAATCCTGGCATCTCTGCGTGCGCTTCTGTTATTCGCAACTACACGTGCTGCGGTACGTTCTGCTGTTGGTCACAAGGTCCTGAACCTGCAACTCGACCCGGCCATTACTGACCCTGAGAAATGGGTACAGCAAATGGTCCACGAATACATCCGTGTAAACAACGGTAACTATCCGCTGGGTACGTCTGACCCTAACGACATCATGTCTTATATGGAACAGGCCGGTCTGTCTGTAAACGTTGAAAACCATCCTGGTTATCCTGAGGTGAAAGCTAACGTTGAGGCCGTATCAAGTGCAGTGCAACAGATCGACCCTGAGATCGACCGTGAACTCCGTAACCGTCACATCTCGCGTTATGGCTTACCGCCTGAAGTTGTTGATAGTTCCACTGGTGTTGATTTCGCTGCAACGATTCGTACGTCCAACGTGTTCTTCGATAAGCAGATCACAATGTACGCTTCGTCTCTCTGTGTGCAGGTAAGTGACCACCTGCGTATGGTAGCAGTGAACAGTGGTACAATCATGGCCGATCTGTTTGCGGTTATCGATGAGAACGAAGATCAGGTTCCTGTCGGCGAGCGTCAAGGTGACTGGCGTGCAGAGATGGTCATTGAGTTCCTCGAAAACTTCCGCGTTGAACTGCCTGAGTCTAACAATACTCGTTTGGAAACACAGCTTCAGAAAATTGCTACCTACACCCAAGTGTTGGATGCAGTATTCGCTGCGTTTGCTAACGTTGAAGTATTGCAGCAGATGGACCCAGAAAGTGACCGTGAAGCATGTGAGGCAACTATCAGTGCTATGCGTATGCACTTCCTGCGTGAGTTCATTGTTAGTGAAGGTATCTTGCCTGAAGTTACTGAAGCTCTTACCTGGCCTGGCGATGAAGAAGACCCAGCTTACGATTTCATGCGTAAGCAGACTGGTTACTTCGAAGCACTGGGTAACACCATGAAGACCTTGATGGCTAACGTCAAGGAAATGCGTGAGAAACAGAAGTCTGAGCCGGGGGATAATAAGGACGATAACACCAACGGTAATAGCAATGACAACTGGAACTCTGCTCCTAGTGGTGGTGATTCATGGGACACGCCTGCGGCTCCTAGCGATACTCCGGCAGGTACTCTGTCGTCTAGTAACCCGACTGGGGGTGAGACACAGACCCAGGGTGCGCTGGATAATGAGTTAGGTGGAAATGGATCAGACGATCAGATAGATAATGACCTGAAGATCTAAAAAGCACAAAAAAAAAAATAAGCAGCACTCCTCTACCCCGAAGGGTAGAGGAGGCTAGCTTTGTATGCCGTTTTTCGAATAGAGCCGAGTGTAGGGTCAGTACTCCTCGGTTACTCTAACTGACAGGCGATGTGTGGGGTTAGCACTCCATCGACAACTCTCGGGTTAAGAGAGCAGGTCAGCTACGCGACTGCGGTGTGATACAATATAGCAATCACCATCCACGGCGAATGCTCCAGTGTCCACATAAAAGACCGCGTTATCTGTAGTGATCACGCGAACAATGTCCGCTGGGTTGTTGAAGACTTCCTGTGCGCTCTTACGCACTGTGGTCAGCAACTTATGGAGATGTGGTGACTGAGACTCTGCCACACCTACGAACCGCTCCTCTTTGTCGGGCACTACACCCATTCCATCCACGGTACTGAACGGAAGAGTCACTGTGGCGATCGTCGTCACAAAGACTGCGTAGTCCTCAGTAGCCAGTGCACTGCCAAGGATATCAGTGTAACGGGTAGCTTCCCTTGGGAGGATCTTAGCAAAACGACTGAATTGTTTAAACTCAGTGTTCAGTTTCTCAGTCGCGGTTGTTTCACCGAGTTCTTCGATCAACAGCGCCTTTGCATCAGCGAAGTCTTCGGTAAAGTTTTCGACATGGAACGACATAGCCATGCGGTTACGCAGGAAGTCATTGAACCGTGCCGTCAGGCGCTCGAGGTATACGGCACGGAAACCTTCAGGCATTTTGGACAGAGCATCGGGTAACTTGCTTGCCATCTTGTCGAAGGTCGCCATGCCTGCCACAATGTGACGGAACTTGTCCATCTCTTTGAAGCCTTCTGCGCCCATGTAAACCGGAACCAGTCGACGTTCGTTAAACCCTTCAATGGTGACTTCGCGATCTTTGGACAGTTTGTCCTTGATAGCTTTAGCGATGACATCACTTGTGGTGTTACGAATGCTCGTATCGAAAGCTTTGCGGTCAGCGGTTGCCACCACGGCTTCAATACCAGTCGCTTCATCAGCTGCAACTTCGCGACGATTATCAGAGACATCGATACGCTGTTCAGTTTTCTGAAGCAGTTCCAATACGTTTACGCTGCTGCCTTTGCTCTGCACAATGAGCAATTCAGCAATGTGATCTTGCATCTCCACATCGGTATCCTCAGGGTATTTCGGTTTAATGAATTCCACCAACAGTCCTTCCGGATTGATAAAGCGGAACTTTACATAATGTATGGCATCATACGCCATAGGCCACGGGGTAACCCGGCGGTCATAGGCAACGTCACCATCTACATCATTCTCATAAAACTTCCATCCCCGACAGGCTGTGGAGTTGTTCAACGTACGTGCAGCAAAGTTCAGCAACGCCAGCGCATCGTGCTGTTCATCGGCTGGATCAAACGCCACATCATCTAAGTCTTCCATGACGCCACTTTCGTCCGTCTCACGAGACAGGTCGTCGAAGTTAGGCTGGAAATGTACTTCCCCGCCATCGTTAACCTGAAGCTCGCTTTCGTCGACAATATCCACGCCGCGCATTGGTGCGCTGGTTTCATTGTGGTGGCGAATATCACGATCCTGCGCAGAGTGCTGCATCGCGTCGAACATGTTGTTGAAGTGCGGATCATTGCCATACTCGAAAGCAGGCTCTGATGGTTTTACCGCAGGCTCAACCGGTGTGAAGTTAGCACCGTCGGACATCCAGTCCATCATTGAACCAGTCTTGGCGCGCAGCGGATCAGGACGGTGTTCTTCCGTACGCTGGTAGTCGCGCTCAGCAGGTTCTGCGTGCGATGACTCAGGGCGGTGTGTGGTACCACCAGGTTGTGAATCGGCTTCTGCCTCCATGAAGAGGCTCGCCATATTACCGCCTGCCACATTACTGAGTGTACTGCTACTACGACGTGATGCCGTAGGTTCACTGTGGGATACGAACAGATCGTTCTTCTGCCCACGTGAGCCATATGCACCAGCTCCGGCAGTAGCCGGTGCCTCACGACCGTAATCGCGGTTGCCATAACCAGGTGATTCACGGCGACGATCCAGCCCCATGACCGCTGCGTAGTCACCAGATACACCGGCAATCATGTCAAAGGTCTGACCAGCATAGCGACGGATGTCGTCGGCAATGCGCCGGTCGCTGGTTTGGATAACTGAATACATCAACCAACCGCCTAAACCACAACCTGCCATTACTAGCGGATTGTCACGGTTACGTCGCGCTGCATCTTCAAAGTAACGCAGGTTATTTACGACATCACCGATATAGCGGTTGAACCCATTGGTGACGAGACGGAAGATCTCTTCCCCCATTCGAATGTTTAAAGCCCGATCGATTTCCTGACACTGATCGTTAACAAACTTCTCAGCAGCAGAGAGGATATCCTCTTCGTCCCGACGACTATTACCGTAACCGGAAGATTGCTGACTCCGGTAGCCCTGTGTCTCGTACATTGTGATTCCTTATTTACGTGAAATTTTGTTCTGAAGCTCACTGATGATCGGTTCGCGCGCCGGGTCTGGCACAATCGTACCATCCGGGTCTAACCGTACCGCAGGGTTAGCACGCGTACGACCGGTGGGTTCAGATTTAGGTTGGTTGGTTAAACTACCCGCTTCTACGATTGAACCATGCAGGAACTTCGCTGGGTCAGCCAGGTTGGCAGATTTCTTATTACCACTACCGGCTGTCGCGTCGCCTTGCAGAACAACGTTAGACGTAATCTTGAACATCATGTTATCACCAGGATAACTGACACCACCCACCTCGCCATGTTTCGCGCCTGAGATTTCCAGGATACGATCGGGCTTCAACCAACGTTGCAGAATCTTATTAATGTCTGTTTCGGTGATTTTGTTTGGTGGAAGAGACTGAAGCTTAAAGATCATCTTCGAGATCTCTTTGGTGATATCAAACAGTAGATAACGCAGCACGGTAAGACGCTTACCATACATCGATGCGATATCAGAACTGATGATCATGTTTGAGAAGTTCTGGATGATATACAGGAACAGTTCGTAGATATCAACAGCCGGGATATTATCATCAGCCAGCTGCTCACGAATCATTCCATCCATGTACCCTTCAACAGAGTTCAGGTGTGTATCAATGCTCTCCAGTAATTTCCCCAGATTGTTCTTATTCTTAAAGACAATCTGACCCAGCAGAATCTTCCATTGTTCTACGTCATCCATTTCGTCCAGGTTTACGCGGTTAGGGAAATAATCAACCACATAGAAGAACGTCGCAATCAAGGAGCTAACTGTAGGAGTCAGATCGCTCTCATGCACTAACAGCGCAATGTTAGTTGGCTGGTAGTAGTTTGTCTTCAGTGAAGCAGGTTTATAGCCCGTTGACGTACACACGCGATATCCTTTCTTCACATTGGCGAAGTCCTCGACATTGCCGATACTTACTCCGCCTTTGCAAATACGCTCGAATGTTCCACGCACCCCATACTTACAGAAGAGGTAGAGGAACAACGGCGTTTTCATGTCCGTTGGAACTGTGGCCGAACCGTCAGTCACTGTCTTCTTAAGTCCGTGGTGAATAGCGGACCAATAGACATATGCCGTCTCAGTGCGACCGTCAACTTTGAAGTGTGCGGATAGTCTTTCAAAAGTCAGCTTATCGCGGTTGAATGGTAAAAAGAGATCGTTCGTTCCAACTGAGATCAAACGGTCTGCCAATACCGGATAAACAAAGAAGCTAGAACCGCGAATATGAATCTCACCCGCATCGCCAACAAACGGCAGGAAGATCTTCACAGGGTCCAGGGTCTTGCCATGCAAACTCATTGAGTATTCGCACATAAATACGTCACTACGCGCTAGCTCAAACGCCTGGGCGTTATTGCGCTTTTTAGTGACAGCCATATATTCAGCTTTAGGGGTACAACGACGCCATCCTTCATAGCGCATACCCTCTGGGAAGCTTTCTTGTGCACACCGAAACAGGTGATCGACATAACGCTCCGATCCCGGTACTTCACGAACAGCGATGCCCTCAGCTACTGTGCTATTGAACTTCGGTGTGTTATCGTAGACTAGACCAAATAAATAGTTGTCCACTACGTGCCTCCAGTACTAAACCACTTGCCGAAACCTTCCTTATGAGTCATTCGAATGATTTGCCCCATAAGTGAATCCAGCAGTTCCATTACCAACACAAACCAAGACCGTCCGTCGCTTGCACGTTCATAGCGACTTCTACGATCGAAGGTATGTGAAGCGCCTTGGGCTGAGTTACCACCCGGAGTACTTTTACCACCACTAGGTTGTGCCTGCTGTTGTGCAGTATAACCAGGATGTCTGCCCGCCCTCTCACGTAAGCGATCAGATATACTACGTGCGTTACTTGATGCCCCTGCACCCGTCGAGCTGTTTTTCTTACCAGACGGCATATTGAGATTTTCCATGAACGCTTCAGCTTCGGTGATTCGTTCATAGATTGCAAGGTTTTCGTCAGCCCTACAGGATTCACAAGTGCTGTAAGATTTTACTTGTAAGTCTCCGTTCTCTGCGATAGTTGAAATGTATACACCCGGCTTGCGACCAGCTACGTGTGGCTGTGTAGCACGGATGACCTCAACTTCCTTAGCACCGGCAATGTAGATGGCGGGACGATGATCGTCTACAAACTCGATAGCTTGTAAGCGACCACGGAAGCTGTTTCCACGACCAGTGAAGTTAGACATGACATCGCCGCTTACGGCACGCCAGTCACAATTACCAACACCAATGTGAACCCCAGTTACTGCATCTTTATGGATGGCACCATCCACTAGGTTATACTCACCAATTGAGAAACCATATTCGTACACTGTGCCGAGTCCATTTTGCTGGACGTTGCCTTTCTCTACTGCTGCGCTAATTAGTTCGTTCATCAATACCCCAATTGGACCATCGGTCATATCCGTAGGAACTTCCAGTGTCACGATAACGCTAACTCCCGACCTATTCATGTGGTCGCCGGTCAACTTGACCGCATCTAAAACTCCGTAACGATTATCGTAATAGGTTACCGATTTACTGGAGAGATTATAAACAGTGACAGTCACCTTTATACTGGGTGACCCACCATAGAAACCCCGTAGAGCACGAATCTCTTCTTGCTCCAGAGCGCAGCACTGAGCAGGTCGTATAGTTGTGTGGCGCAACATACTTATCTTACCCTCTAGTGCAGTTTCACCTATACATGAACGGGTACCGCCATTCACATGTCACTATGATAATATATATCTAAAATCGACTTGAATCGGAATGCGGCATAAAAAGAGAAAGGGCTACTCCCCGAAGGGAGTAGCCTCTTCTTACTGACCAAGGGTCGCTTGGTGTTTCCAAGAACCACTAAGTAAACCAACTGGTCAGCAACTGCCGACCGTCATCAGTTTACCTGCTCGCGGGTGAACCCCGTTAGCGTAGTATTCCGGATGACATCAGACAGTCACTCGCCTACAGCGCCACCGTTGTTGCCGCCGTTGCCGGTACCGCCTTCGCTACCGCCGTTGCCACCATTACCGCCGTTACCGCTTTCGTCTTCGGTTTTAACAACCTTAGAGTTGACGTCCAGCTGAGTGCGGGTAGAAGTTGCGATGTCCAGGTTCTTAACATCAATCATACCCATGATAGGCAGGTTGGTGATCTGGAGGTTACGCATCTGGATCATGGTTTCGCGGTTGATCGCGCCGTGACGCGGAACCGGGACAACAGAAGACAGCTCTGGGATGTAGATGTGTGAACCGAAGCTCAGTGCATCTGGCTCAGAGGTGTTCTTACGAACGAACGCCAGCACGATTTTGCCAACCATACGTTTGTCCGGAGACGCAACGATGGTGTGGTCCATACCGATGCTCAGGGTGCGAGTATCGCCAGTTACCATCAGGAACTGCTGGGTAACGATGTCGGTACCTACAACCAGGTGTGGACGCTCAGAGCGGCCTTCAGCATCAGCATCCAGCGCAGCCTGGTAGTTAGAGTCACGCACCAGCTCGTAAGCCATGTTGCGGATCGGAGTTACCAGAGCACCCTGGATATCTTCAGCGCGCTGTGCAGACTGAACAGAGTTGACTTCTTTCGCCAGATCGATTTCCAGGTACTTGAAGGTAGGCTCTACCAGCAGACGGCCGACACCAGGAACGGTGGTCAGTGAAGATTTGAAGAAGCTGGTCTGAGTTGCGGCTTTCAGATCGTCAGCGTAGTTCAGCAGCAGGGTAACTGCGTTGTTGTTGGTACGGATGTTCGCAGAGTTGATCAGCGCTTGCAGATCTTTAGCGGACTTATCAGTCGCCAGCGGAGCAACGGTGCTCAGCGGTGAGCTGATTGGAACGGTGTAACGCTCTGCGTATTCGGTTACGTCAACCAGCAGACCCTGGGTACGACGGTTGGCGTTGTTACGACGACCAAACAGTTCGAAACCGAACGGAGCCAGTTTCAGTGCATCGATGATCGCTTTAGCAGATGCGTCGTTCAGAGAAACAGGTTCGTTCTGCTCGTCGAATACTGCTTTAACTTCCAGGCCGGTAGCGTTCAGGTTGATGTTGCCGTACTCGACAGACATGCGACCTACAACGTCAACTGCAACGCGCAGTTTCAGACCATTCAGGTTAGCCAGTTCCGGCGCAACCACACCAGCGGTGTTTTTGGTTTCGGCGGTCAGCAGCAGATCCTGAGTAGTGAACTGGAAGTTCATCTCACGGCTATCGCCTTCTACCGATTTAACAGCACCGGCACGAGGTGAGCGACGCACGTTGAATGCAACGACAGAGTCGCCAACAGACAGATAGATGTTGTCCAGACGAGCGTACGCATCGATTGCGTCGGTGTTGTCAACAACGCCAGCTTTCAGCAGCTGATCAGTCTGAGACACGCCCAGCAGGTCGATGGTTTTGCCGAATTTCAGCGGTGCAGTTTCAACATCATAGCCGTCAACCGGCACGGTGCGCACTGGCACTTTGGTAACGTCAACGAAGTTGTCTTTGCTTTCTTCACGGTAAACCGGAACCAGCAGAGTCGATTCGTTAGACAGGATGTTGTGGTCGCGGAACGCTTCCAGCAGGTTCACTTTTTCCAGATCCATCGGCTTGCCGGTGACTGGGTGCAGTTTACGGTTCAGAACCATGTTACGGCGGACGCGAACGTCGGTACCGATCTGCTCAGGTGAAACTACGTAGGTAGGGAAGAACGCTTCTGCGAAGTCAGCCTGACGCGCAGTTGCAGCAGCGAATACGGTAGAGAATGCGATGTGCTTACGCAGTTCGTTCTCGTCGTATGACTCCAGACCGAATGCGGCATTTTCCAGGTACTGCATGTCGCCATGCGCGCCTTCAGCGATCGCGTTGACTTTACGGCCCTGAGAAGAATCTTTGAAATCTTCAACAGAGGCAGCCAGGCCGCGCTGTAAGTAACCAACCGGGTCACCAGCGGCCATCATCACGATGGAAGCAGCTTCTTTAGAAGCATTGGTACGACGCTCGTCCAGGTAGCCCAGACCAGAATCGTTGTTAGATGCGCCAGACAGGCCCATGTGGTCGAACATGCTTTCCAGGGACTGAGTTGCACCACCGGCAACGTCACGGACTTCGGCCAGTTCGGCGTCAGACAGTGATTCCAGTGACGCTACGCGATCAGCCAGTTGTTTGCTGAATACGCCGACGCTTTGTTTGGTGATGTGGCTGTTAACCGCGCTCACTGCCTCAGACAGATTGCTGCGAGTTTTGGTATCAAAGAGCTTACCCATTATTTATATCCTTCAACGTTGAAGATTAAGCAGTGACAGTGTATATACAGTAATGCATAGTATTACAATATATAAAGTCAGTTTCCTATAGAGAACTTTGCTTCTGATTGGCCACAATGAATGCGTCGAGCACCCGTGAATGAATCGATTGGTCGTATCCTACCATCAGGCTCAGCTGATTCATGGCAGCAGAGAAATAGTCAATATACGTCACATATATTGATGTTGTACGCCCCAATAAAAAGAGCGTAGTGTTACCGAGGCCGCGTGGCGCATAGAATGCAGGACGCAGATCGGTAGGCAGTGGAGTAGCCCCATCGCTGGACAATTCACCGGAAAGTTTGATCTCTGCTTCACAGTCATTGATCATTTCTGCATGAGCTTCCACCCAGGCGGCATTATCCGGCTGTTCTACAATATTACGCATATTATCGTAAACACCATCGGTAAACGTGTTCACGCGTCTAGCGTAACAACAATAAAAAGATACATCACGCTCAGATAA
>Ga0308168_1000900_pt1 | contig 30709 bp, 31 predicted proteins | sample PhyCR2_FD_202133 | JGI IMG/M metagenome (GOLD analysis project Ga0308168, IMG submission 202133) | Phyllosphere microbial communities from UC Gill Tract Community Farm, Albany, California, United States - DLSLRC.R2 | ecosystem: Host-associated > Plants > Phyllosphere > Unclassified | place: USA...
AAAAGTTTCTGTAAACCCTTATGTTTCCAGCTCTTTATCACGATAATGCTCCGCGTTTCGTCTTGAGAAACATTATAGCATGTGTTTCGCATGAGGAAACATCTTTATCTTCATTTTGTACGCTTGGTTGCTGTAATTTGTTTGGTGTAAGCCATCGATTCATCTCGCGCTGTTTGGTGTCGATATGCGGCACGCGCTGTTGAATCTCCCAGACTACGTCACATGCTGCATCGAAAGAGTACAATTGAAGTGTTTCGAGTCCGGCCAGCGACGGAAACCGGCGCGACCAGACTCTAATCATATTTTTCAGATCGTGTTCTGGCACGAAGTTGCACCATGAAGCAAACCAGTTGCGCAGCGTATCAGGTGTGTGGAAAGCCAGCCCTATTTCTGCCTGGCAAATACGATTTTCCAGCTGGCGTGCCCGGTTGTCCTCCGCTTGCCTTTCGCGCCGCACTACACGACTCACACTTTTTTGTGCTGCATGTTCAGCACATTCTGAGCGGCGGAAAGCAGCTTCAGGAAACAGTATCGCTGCAAGTTCTCCCGGTAGCGGCAGTGGACACACATCACCTGCCGTTCTGAGAAATATATCCAGGGCGCTTTCCCATTCCGGCAGCGGCGCACGCTTCTCGCGAGGCCGTAGATAAATGCCCCTGATACGGTTCAGCCCCTGGACACTGATTCGGCTCACGCCGCTCAGCTGCTTCATAAACGCGGCAACGTAGGGATGATGGGCAAGTTGCGTCCCCCGCTGCTGTGCGTGCTCTACGGCTGCGATTGCCTGCAGTGCGGCCTGTCGTTCTGGCAAAAGCGGCACCAGTGCCAGTGAGGATGGGATCATGCGCCGTGTCCTCCCATTTTCATCGCGGCAACAAGCTCACCAGCGCCGGTAAAGCCTGCACGCGTGTACTCAGCAATTATTGTAAGTTTTGCCTGTAGTGCCGTCGGATCGAGCTGGCCGCTGACGTACAGGCGCAGACGGCTGCGGGTGCGGCTGAGTTCTTCAAGGCCGCAGCCTGAAAACGCCTGCAATGAATTTAGGGTAAATTGTTCTTCTCGGATCATGATGTTTTGCTCTGGTTCGTGGTTCGTTTCTCCGGCCCGGTTATCGGGCCGGAGAGGTATCCGGCAGGGTCAACCCTACAAGCCGAACCGGAGGTTTATTCCGGCTTGTACGCCATTAGGCGAACCACACGAACCCCGGTTCCCGCAAACATGCCCTCAATCGGCGCGGACAAGCTGCAGTCCCAGCCCGGCAGCAGGTCTTTGCGATCACTGCATGCGGGCAGAATGGCCGCGAGGCGCCCGCCGTCCTTCACCAGTGCCGCCGCTGCGTTAAGGTGCGCTACTGCCCGGCCTTCGCTGTAAGGTGGATTCATCACTATTACGTCAAAAAGTTGCGGCGTCGTCTGCGCCCATATCAGGAAATCAGCTTCGATCACGTTGTGGCCTTTGGCCTCCAGTACGCGGCAATGCAGCGGCGAAATCTCCACGCAGGTGGTCTGCGCCTTCGGCATCATGTCGGCAAGTCCGCCCATGCCCGCGCTCGGCTCCAGGCAGGTTTCCCCCTCGCGGATATCCGCCTCTTTAAGCAGCTGCGCGGCGAGTTCGCCCGTGGTCGGGTAAAACTGGTGTGTTTTCTGGTCCGGCAGCGCGCCGGAAAGCTGGACATCTTCAAGCGCCGTTGTCGGGTCGTAATCAAATTCAAACCAGGTAAAAGCATTGATATTCATTTTTACGCCGCCCAGGCTCATAAGCACTTTTTCCGCTTCAGCGCGTGCGGCCTTGTTCTCATCGGAATAACCTTTAAAACGACGGTTAAAGGGGTTCGTAGTGACGGGCGGGCGCGGTTCTTCCCAGCGGTTGCGCTTTAATGGCTCGGTGCGTTCCGTCTCCAGATCGCTGAGTACGCCCAGGACGGAAAACGGCAAAAGATTCGAATGCAGATCAAAACTTTTAACCTTCGTGCGCGGCTTCTGGCGGTGCTCTGCAGGGATGGCTGCCGGGTGCAAAAAGGCCAGAATGTCATTAAGACGCCAGGCCATGTCCGGATGGATTTCAAGATGAACGGTGCCTTTCAGAAAGGCTTTTACGCGCAGCGCCCCGCCGTCGATGGCAACCCACTCACCCGAACGCGCGCGCGCGATATTCAAAATTTTATTGGTCGTGTTCAGGCCGGTAGTATCGCGCCCCATAAACTTCGCAATGACCTTGCGCAGGTCATCCACGTAGCCGGTGCGCTCGTAATTACACATGCCCCACTGATCAAACATGCATTCAATAATCATGCGTTTGCTGAAGCCTTCCGGGCGGTTAGTCACGTGGCTGCGTGACAGGCTGCGGAAAATACCGTCAACGCGCTCGGAGAAAAATTTCTGTCGCGAGAAAAGCAGCTCGGAGAGAGTCGTGCGCACCGCGTTTTCTTCAAATTCTGGCGCTTTCATTTCGCGGATCTGCTCGTTCCACTCGTTGCGGCGATCGTTAGGCATATACTCGTAAACGTCAGTCAGGTTAAGCGCCTGCTGCCAGAAATCAGCGTTCAGGGAAGCTACCGCGCCAGGCAAATCAAATACGACGTGCACAGGCGGCATATGTAGGCGGGAATTACGCACATTGCCACTCATGAAATACTCAACCGCTTCACTATTCTCACCTTCACGGATAGTGGCCGAAATATTCTTTAATTTTGAGTGCATATGGCCATAACGGCCCAGCAGTCCATCAATCAGGTCGGTTTCCGCTGGCGCAAAAAACGTGTCTGAAACCATTTCACCGCTTTTAGCGATTGGTACAAAGTCAGAAGTGGCATTAGAGGTGACGTTTACGAGAGTGTTTTGCATGGCATAGCTCCTTAAATCCGGCTGAGTAAGTGCAGCTCGCGCTGCGGAGCCGAAAAAGACCTTCTCTGACGCGGGTTTTATCTTTCCGGTCTGGCCTTTCGCGGCGAAGGGCAAAGGAGCAACGGCAGACGACCGAAGTATGGGCGTCACCGGAGGCCGCAGCGCAAGCGAGCCGGGTTTATGGCGAGTGCGAACGGGCGAGGAACGGCGAAGCGTACCTATACGGCAGGGCGGATGACGGTGCTACGAAAAGCCCTCCGCAAAAGACCGGGACGGAAGGCAGTAAAAGCCATCAGGGACCGCGCGGCGGTTCTCTCAGGAGCCACGGCGGCCCTTCTGCCGTTGCGGTGAAGGCACCGGCATTAGCCGGTTGCAGGGGTTGACCTTAGCCATCAGACTCTAGCCGACAGGCCCGAAACCGCCTGCGGGTTCGGCGGAGCTTACCGGCTTTGCCGGTTAGCGGAGTGAGGCTCGACGACTGCCCGAAAGGGCAGGAGCCGAAGGGGACCAAATGATTTAGTTGCCAATGTGACTCTCATGCAACAAACTATACGTAATGACATCATGCTATAAAACCGCCAATAGAAACTTTAAAGGCTAATAAAGATATATTAGATACGCATTTTCATTAAAAACCCAAGAAATTATAAATTATGAAAAAAATAAAGATGAAGAAAAAACCTTTACCAGTTCATTTCCCATCCAGAAATAAAATTAATTTAAAAAGGCATTCCGTAAATAACTTTATTAAGTCTGCAGTAGCAGCTTCTCTATGCACGATTTTAATAGTAATATCACTAATTCCAATAATAAATAATGTAAAAGTATCAGAAAGCCTAATAGCATTAGGAGGGATTTCTTCAGCAATAGCAACAGTAGTTATTTGTTTTTATACAGTAAAATCAGTATCTGAAGTCATAAAATCCAACAAAGAAACCGCCGCAAACAATCATAAAAGGGATATTAAGGAAACATTCGAGAAGAAATTTTCTTTATTACTTCAGGAGCATAATAGATATTTAGAAAAAATTATATTGTCAAATAATTATTTTTATAAAACCACCTACTTTCAAAACGTTTCAGGCTATGAATCTTACGCAATAATTAGAGGGTTAGTTAAAATTGCAGCTGTGGATGGTTACAAATTCTGCATGCACAATGATGAAATTCTAATAAAAGTTGACATTGTAAGGAATATTAAAAAAAATATATATTACTATTTACCTAGCTCCAAGTCATTTGAAGATCCTGAACATGTGATATTGCATCCTGACTCCAACTATTATTCCTGCGGATATAAGACATATCACTACTTCCCTTCTTCTAATAACTTCTCTCTTGTTGGGGACTTGTCATTTATATCCGAATCAGAAGACAATTCTAAAATTTGTATAAACTTAATTTTGTCAAAAGGTGAAGTAGCTAGGACATTAATTAATAAAAACAATAACACTTCAAAAAACATCCTTAGCCCGTACATGCGCATTGTATATCACCTTTTAAAATGCTCTAGTGAAAACACTAATGACAAGATAGAAATGAAGAAATACACTAATATCGTTCGGTCCGTCATCCCTTATGATATACTAATGCTTATCGCCGTAAATGCTATGTTTTTCTATAAATCACATGATGAGAGTAGAAATGAGCTTCGTAGATGGAGCGATATTTTTAATGAGTTAGATAACGATATTCACAAGGTATTATTCAATGATTACCATAAATATTACGAGCTTCTTATTAAGTGTGATTTTTTTGAACATTTGAACATGAAATTCTCGAAAATTATACCAAGATTTTCTAATTTAGAATTGAGAATTGACTTATCCTATTTAAAAATAATTACATTTAACTCTGGCAAGACAGTAAGTTCATCAGGTCGAAACAAATACTTCCTTATGATAGACGAAAACTCTGAACAAAGCGTTATAAAACTATATAAAAGCTTTCATCAAGAAATTATGAACATACAAACTGACTTGTTGATTTTATTATTCTATTTTGAAGATACTCAAATTGGACATGCTAAACGAAGAGTAATGGATGCTATCATTTATAGCAACAGAAAAACCCACCTACAGGGTAGAATTAAGAATAAAATTATCAACCTAATACTTTGTGATAGCTCAGCCATTCTTAAAGAACAGAATAGACTATATTTAGCAAGGGATTTCTTAGAAAAATATAGTAAAGGTAAGCTACCTGAAAGTATTTAATAATAAAGGATCTAACAAATGTTAATATTTTAGCCTCACATTCAAACCTTGAATACTTAGCACCCCCTAATTAAGGCAGCTTATTACGCAATTACCTATATTCTGTGGTGTTGCCTACTGAAATATTCGTATCCTCTTATGCTTTTAATACAGCTTTATTATCCGGATAATCAGCGTCATAAGCTTGTAAAATTTTTAGTGATTTAATGACTTGGCGCAGAATTAATTGACGGCTCCGTACTTGGTTTTTTCCTTTTAAATAGGGCAACATCGCCACCTAGTCGGTTATTAATTAAGAGCGCATAAAATAGCGGCCGCTTCAGGATGGGTTTTCACACATTCCATCAGCTGGCGGTGTCGCTGGCAGAAGTGCGCGCTTAGTTCTTCGTCGTCGTGGCGGTCGTACAGCCAGCTGCGATGGTTGAGAACCAGCGCCGTGATGATGATCCACGCCGCGTCGGCGCTTATTTCCAGCTCTGTCCAGTGATACGTGTTTGAATACATATAGCGTTCTTCGACTTCCGGCTTCATGAACCCGCCACCGCCGGTAGTAGTCCGAAATTCCAGACCGTGCCGTCATAATTCGCCAGGTTGTGGCTGGCATAGAGAGACGTTATTTTCGGCCTGTACGTAATAGTGTCCAAACAGGTAAGGCAAAAAACGCAAGCAGACAAAATCGGTTAGGATAGAAGCTGGTAGTAAAACATGGGATTGAGTATTCATAAGATATCTCCGCAGTCAGAGGGGAGGGGGTTAAAGTTCCGGCCTGTCCCGCCGCATGGCGGAATAAAGTGACGCGCAGAAACATCCTTATATTCTTTTGTCCACAACCCGGGTGCATATCTTGTCAGTAACCCTGTGGACAAAAGCGCAGCGTCGGCAGCACCAGTTCACAGACAGCAGGCGGTCATAAAATGACCGTCTCGCCCTTTACTTCACGTGACCGCGCATCTCGGCAGCGCGCCGGTCCAGCGCTACCAGTTCGGTATCTATCTGCTCGATCAGCATCCCGGCCATTTTCTGGGCCGGCGGCGCGCAGCTCACCTAGGCGACGCAGGCCGGCCTTGTGGTACTGCTCAAGCAGTTCGATCCCGATCCAGCCGCGGCCGCACTGGTCCGTGGCGACGCAGGTCGAACCTGAACCTGCGAAAGGGTCCAGAATTAAATCCACGGGCTTCCTGAAGATTTCAATAAGCGGCTGCAACACGCTCACCGACTTTCTGGTCGGATGGTGCCGGTTGCCCATGTACTGCCAGGGCATCACGCCAGGTAATGACTTAGCCGGCAGCGGCGGACACCTGTTGGCCAGCAGATAGGACTTTCATGCTGATAACCGACAAAATGCCCAGACAGTTGTTCAGGCTGCTACTGAAAAAAACACTCCGCAGTTTAGCTCACCCTCGTGCTTTAAGGCCCAGCATACCGGCCGTGAAGCAGCATCGTGTTGTCAGCTCAATCAAGCATTATCAACGTACAAGCGGCCAACGAAGCCTCCCACGACTATGCAGCGGCTTGGCTACAGTAAAGGCCCAGTACTTGCCTCTGAGGTTTTCCGGCTAAAGGACGGTAAGCAGCAAACATTCGCAGCGGAGCGACATACACATGGCCTGCTAATAGAGATGCAGCTAAGCCGAATTACCAGTGAGAATTAAAAGCCCAAGGCACTAACTAGTTAGGCCGACTGACCGTGTTCCTGGCCTTGAGAATGCCTCACGTAAAAGCTGTGTTAGGATCTATCTGGACATAATAAAAAATGGAGGTGTGAAATGTACGAACAGGACATAGCGGACTTAGCGAAAAACATAAGAGAAAACCGTAAACATCTTGAAACAGCGGCAGAACCTTTCAGAACAAAAGAAAAAGGAGATAATTTTGATATTAAAAATGCTGATGACTGGTGTAATTCGGTCTTTGGCGACAGCCTGATAAAGCTTCGCTTGTTTACTGAAAACAACTTTAACTATATTGAAAGTATTAGCTTAATATCGGTAACTCGCTATATATTTGAGATGAGTGTTTGGCTAAAACTCCTCGTAAAAGACTCGCGTTACGGACTGGTGTATTACGCTCTCCTAATTAAAGGTCAGAGAGAATACTGGACTCGTTACCAAGAACAAGTGAACAGAGAAGTATTATTTCTTGAAAGCATGGAAGAAGAGGAAAAAGAACTAACTAAAAAAAGGCTGGAAGAAATCTCACTAATGGGGAAAAATGAAGATACAATAAAAAGTGCTGATACACTTTTTGAATATGTGAAAAACATAATTGACTCGAAAGCCGATATGCGATTTTCGATTTATGCTGAAGATGCAAAATTTAATGGGTATGGTTTTCAGGCAGCTCTGATAAAAGAAAATCAGTTAAAATTAATAGAAAGCTCTCTAATTGAAATAGCAAAAGAAAAAGGAAAGTTCGAAGAAAACACTCCTAATGATGTGAAAGATATGGTGATTAAAAATATACATTGGAAATGGGATAAAAAAGCTAAAGAAGCTGACCTCTTAGATGAATATTCTTTCATCTATCCCTTTACCAGCAAGCTAATACATGCAGTTCCAACGAGTATAACAACTGATCACAAAAATTTAGAATATCAAGAAATGGTCTTATTGCTCAGATACATCAACATGAAAATCAAAGACATTATTCAATTAAGCAGGAACTATATAAATATACATGGATAACTACGGATGCGACATGAATTCTACAGATAAAATTTATTATTTTTTCAATAGCTTTGAATATTAAAAAATCGACATTGGCTGTAGGAAAAGTATCACTCAGCACCGGCCATCAACCCGAAGAGCTCTAATAAGCTTCGGGTCGATGATTATTTATTTCCAGTTTCCCCTGTTTTCCCAGACGCTACGCAGCATTCCTGTTGTAGGTGTCCTTACGCTAAACCAGTCATAATTGAACACTGCACGCTGATCGTCATAGCGGGAATCGACACCTGACAGCACGACTTCACTTCCCGGCATACCGGTAGTTTTATTGATGACAATGCAGTTAATCGGAGGTAAATCATTTTCAAGGCACAGATTACCCAAGATGCCTAATTGTCTCGCCAGAAATAACCCGGCATTAGGCTCATCACGTTTCATACGTGAAGCCACTTCACCATAATTAATTGGCTGTATCCATTGTGGCCGTGGAGTGCTGAGCTTAGTGCTTTCGATATGACATACAAGGATTAACCAGATTTGCTGGGCTTGGACATAAATTCTATCGCCTTTTACAAAATTTTTTAGCTGGTAGAGATGATTCATATTGCCTCGAGCTGTATTGAACATAAAGTGCAGTATTGAACATATCGCTCATTTAGCAAGCGCAATTTGCATCCTTCTGCAGGTGACAGGATGCTTACTGGTCCGCCCTGACGTTAACGCGCAGCAACTTAATCAATCCCTTCACGAAGAGCAACGATCGAACAGCTCATCAGGCCATCCTTACTACGTAAAAGCACCTCGACAGCCTTTTTATGCAAACAGAACTTTCATTGTCTGCTCTTCATTTAGAGAGCTCTGACAGGTAACCACTTAGCTCCCAGCCTTAAAATAACCAGCCATAACGGTTGATGTTTAATGAAAAGTTCACTGAACTCATTAAGTGTTTTGTTAACGGCCTATGAACATGGCCTCAGCCTCTGCAGTGAAGCAGGATGCCAGATGCGTCAGAGGGAGGAAAAGACTGGAGACGATTGTCGGCCTAGCAGGGAGGGCTGGCATTGGCTCCCTGACAGATATCACTCCGCCTCTGGGAGACTGGATCACTAACATTGCATACGGCAGTGTTTTTTCTGATACGACTGTTTCACTCTCCATCGGGTAAATTACTACCATTTCTGGACTCACTGTACTGGATAATTAACCGTCTCAATTCAGAGTGCATATAGAAGACGAATTGAACTTCGGCTGCACGGCCGCCTAAATTATGGCGGTGATTATATAGATGCCGGGGTGGTTATCTTGTCTACCGAATGGGTATTCTTGTCATGCTTATCGATATATATAGCGTCATATACCATTTTTTTAAAAGAAGAGATAAATTAAGCTGTATATCGCAAAGTTACTAAGCAGCACTATCTCTTGTAAGTAAATTTCGGTTGCAACAATTCATATTAATTTCACAGGAAATGAGAAATGAAATTTTCATATCGTCATGGATATGACCCTGATTTCAATAATGAAAGAATCCGAGATCAGGCCCCTAAATGGTTGAGAAAACTATATTTTTCCAAAATCTTGGGGAAATTTTTACAGGATGTTATGTCATCTAATTATGACAAAAGACCTATCGCTACATACGACCTCATTTATGACATATCAGCTATGGATGATGAGGAACCTGATGAATATGATTTAAGTCATACCCCAGCAGCAGATGTTCTGCGCAACTTGGTTATGGGAGTTTCTTGGTATCGCTTTTATGACATAGTGGAAACTGTTGCCGAGAAACTTATCACCATAGACGATGACGACAACTTCGCGTGGAGCACCCCAAAAAATGAGTCATTTTCATTCTCGGCCTATCGTCAGAGAGTGAATGAGCTCTTCTCAGAATATAAAGTTGACTGGAAAATGAACGACACTGGGCAGTTGGAGTCACCTTTACCGCCATTTCTTGAGGACAAAATAAATGGCGTGGATGAGAAGCTTACCGATCACTTCAAACCAGCGCGTGCTCACTATGCAAAAGCACGTACGTTTGCGCTGGGTTCTCACAGGGACGCTGAAAACTCAATTAAAGAGTCCATTAGTGCAATCGAGAGCGTTTGCAGAACATTTTATCCGAGCGCAGCAACTCTTGGAGAAGCCCTTAAAATTATGAAAAAAGACGGCAGCGTATCGCCCATGCTTTTAACCGTCATTGAAAAGTTTTACGCGTATGCCAATGCCGAACCTGCCGTCAGGCATGGCAGCGATAAGGATTCATCCGTTCAGGAATATGATGCCGAGCTCGCGCTACACTTCGCAGCAGCTTTTATCAGGACGCTGATTTTACGTAAGGAAGCAAAAATAACGTAGTTGTGAAGATCCCCCCTTGTTTATCCCCTTAAGTTAGCGAGTTCCGGTTCTGACACAAACTTGAAAACTGAATCAGTCCACACTTTAAAAAGATAGAAGAAAGCGCTCGTTGCAGAATATGTCTGAGGCATAACGTAGCGAGGAACAAACAGCCCTCTGAGGAAGCGTAATTTTACTTATGCCAGCAACAGCTGCTTACGCGCTTCCCTGGCGGCACCCCGTTAAAAACCATCGTTCCCGCCAGAGCTACATCAAACAATTTCCGTTAAAATCGTATAATCGTATAATCGTATAATCGTATAACCGTATAAACACATTCACTGGAAATCGTAATTACGATAGATTCTAACGTACCTTATTCGGGTTGATATTTTTCACGAAGTAGCTCCCTGACTTCATCTGCGATTTTCGTCCCGCGATTTGCACAGGCCGATTTTATTGCTTTGTGAAGACTCTCTGTAACATCGATTGTAAGTCGCTTCATTTTTTCCTGCTCAGCATCCTGTACAGGTATTTCTCTGCTTTCTACCCAAGCGTCTGCAGCAGGAGCCCTTTCTGCACGACGTGCGAAATTGACTTTTTTACCGGTCATAAATCCATCTCCAAAATTTCTCTAACGACGGCCCTGATCTCAGCTGAAGCAGCTGACTCGCCAAGTTCATGAACGGCTTTCCCCTGCCCCGCAGCTTCAGCAAAAACCACGCGCTGGCAGATCGTGCTGTTCAGCACGAATGTCTCATAGGTGGAAAGGGCGTCAACCACATCCCGTCCAATCGCCGTATTTGTAATTTTACGATTAACCACAAATACAGATTTCAGGTTTTCTTTATATATTTTAGCTTCCCGAATGAGGTTTACCACCTCTTCAGCAGCCCATACGTCATACGGGCTTGGCTGGACAGGGATGAGAACCAGATCTGCAGCCATGATTGCTGAACGGGCAAGGTCAGTTACCCGGGGAGGTCCATCGATGATGATGTGATCGTAATCTGCTGTGAACTTACCTATATCTTTATGCAGCGTGGCACGGGGAAGGCCCAGAACCGCAAACTGAGATTCATCTTCTCTCGCAGCAGCCCAGTCAAGTGAGCTCCCCTGAGGATCGGCGTCAAGCAGAAGCACACGGGCGCCTTCGGCGGCAAGCTGGCCAGCGATATTGACGCTGAGGGTCGTTTTACCCACACCACCTTTCTGATTCAGGACAGAAATAATCATATCTGACTCCGTTCGGATTACAGTTAAACTTAAAATCGCAAATACGATTTCAAAAAAATAATGCCGTAAAATCGTAAAGATGTAAAGTCGCAAAAAAGTATAATCGTAATTCTTTAAAATCGCATTACTACATAACTGTAAAATCGTAGTGAACTGCTAATCCCAGAGATCCCATGTCTCAGGATGGCCATCGCAGAAGTGACAGCCAACCATACTACTGTGATCAGGAACTGATGAACTCGGATAAGAACAGTAGGCGCACCATTCTAGCGACTCGTAGTAGGTCAGACATTGCGTGCATAGGTATCCTTTTCCATATTTACAGACAGTGTCGTTTCCCTCACATTCACAGCATCCCGCCGGTGTCGATAAGTGGGGATAATCACAGGGAAGGGGATCATCTTCATCAAGAACAGAAAAGCGGTCCTGTGAATGTTCACAGTTAGTGCATCGGAAGGCCTCATCACCTTCCTCCAATTTACTTTCATGTAGACATTCAGGACAGCGGGCCAGCACGTAGCGCTCAAACTGACGGCAGACTTTACAGTCTTTTGTAAAAATCGGAGCGTTCTCGTCTTTAACAACGAGTAACGATTCCTGTGAACAAACCTTACAGATACGGTAATGATGTGGTGGCTTTTCCAGCTGTTCCCTTATAGAACGGAATTTAGCACCTGCGTAGTATTTATTGCTGTTGAGCAGAGAGATATTTATCTTATTCACATCTGACCATTGCTCAGGATGAAAAACCTTATGCCATTCCATAGTGATCAATCTGGAGAGCGCAAACCACGCATCAGCCTGCTCGTTTCGCAAAGCATCGAGTTCATCATCCGTTACAGCACAGTGGTAAAAATGAACCATGCGGTTGCGATGCTTCTGTACCGTTTCAAAAAAAGCATTTGTCTTGTCATCAATAGAGATACCAAGGACAGACTGCAAGAGTTTGCGGGTTTCGATGTAGCTGACTGAGCGGAAATTCCCTGACAGGAACTCATCCCTCGTAATTGCTTCTTTGCCTTTAGTCCTACCGACGATCAAACGCCAGTCATGATTAACGAGAGGGACCTTCATCAGGATTTCGACACCATTCCAGAAGTTGACTACTGAAAATTTCGGATCGCTTTCAAGTTCTAAAATAGCCTTGTTAAGGAATGTTAGCCCGTTTTCCATCAACTCTGACGCATCTTTATTGTCAGGAACTTCCAAGGATAATGTCATCGTCATAGAACCTTTAGTCGCCAAAACGTTTTATTACATTGTCGTATAATCGCATTTACGATTAATCGTAAATATATTTTCAACACGTTTGATTATTGCCATCATATTCATGATCAGGAACATATCCGTCACGAATCTGCGCGTCAATCTCTCGGGGAACTCAAGAATCCCCTCAGCCACTTCACTGACTGATTCACTGTCAATAGATAAGAGATGGCTCTCTTCATATTTTCCATTACGGTGGACGATGTGATGCCGCATTTTCACGACATTCCCCATAAGGGGAAGTTTTTCAGTGGGGAATTCAATGAGCAATGTGCTGGCGAATATGCTCTTAGCCGTTTCTATTTTGTTAAACGACAGACGATCGTGCTCGTCTTTGATGTTCACATCGATATCTGCCAGCTTTGAATAAAGGTTGGAATCAGCTGCAGTCCATCAAGATTATAAAGATCAATCATCACTTGGGCTTGCTTGATGACGGTGCTGAGCGTCTCCTTAAAATCTGCCTGGCAGAAGGAGAAATCACATCCCTAAAAAGCCATGCGGCGGAGGACAGTAGCAACCGTGACCCGGTAGCCCTCAAAAGAAAATCCCTTAAGTTGTCCTTTGTCATCCCAGACGGAATTCTCTTGGACTCCGTCACACGTTTAAAAAACCACGTGTAGTGATGATTCTGATACTCCTCAACGCTCAGCCCATCGATTTCAACCACTACCCAAGTAAACATAGGATTACCTTTTATATTTGTGATAATCCGCGCAGTAGCTGCAGTGATGTTTCGGTGTCGAGGCTGAACCGCACCTGGTGGCCGGCGGCCACGTCCAGCGCAAACACTTTTGTGTAGACCTCGGTTGACTCAAACTTCTCATGCCCCAGCAGCGACTGCAGCACCTTCGGCGGCACGTGGTGATAGAGCATGTGCATCGCAAAACTGTGACGGAACGTATGGGGGGAGATCTCAATGCTTAACCGCACGCCAGCGCGGGCAGCTGTATCAATGGCCCTGTTTATCCAGTTCCTCACCGTGCGATCGGAGACGGTCCAGACCGGCAGGGCGCGGCGCTCGCCGGTCTCGCCGTCGGTTTCAAACTCTTCCCTAACGCTCGCAAACAGCCGGCGCATCTCGTCAACGTAAGCCGGATCGGAAAGCGGCACGACACGGTTTGGACTGGTACCTCTTCTGGGGCGGCCGCTGCCGGCGCGTCGCTGCTTGGCTGTGCGGATCACTACGTGCGGTATGGCATCATTGAGGCGAAAGTCGCGGCGCCGCAGCGCCAGAATTTCATTGAGCCGCCCGCCGGTGCACCATAACGTGTTAACCAGCGCGTGCTGGGTCCAGTCCGGGATGTGATGCAGCAGGCCGGTGACTTCAGGCGCCAGCAGGTAGCGGGGCAGCGCGGTGTATGCAGCGGCCATGGACCGCAGCGCCAGCGCACGAGCAAAATCGGGCTGCGCGGCAGGCAGCCCAGCATGACCATTAACGGATGGTAGCGACATAAACCCTCTAAAAAAATGGCAGCGCTACGCAAAATCTGACGGGGTTTACCCCTGCGCTTATCCCAGATTTCACACAGCGACGCCTGCTCTTAATCTGCCCATTTTCCCCTGTCTTGCGGGCTTGGGCCACCGGAAAAATCCGCGGAGCAGTTCTGCGTCATTTTCCGCCTTTGGGATATATACCATAAAACGGAACAAAACAGCAGCGGGGCTCGCGGGCAAAAAGCGCCGCTTCTGCCAGGCTAAGCGGGCTATCGTGATGATCTGGCAGCATTTTTTTTCGCCCCGGGCCGGAAATCTCCCTCCTGTCGCGGCCCTTCCGGTTATTACAGAAAACGGAAACGCCTGACGTTCAGGACCGGGGCGACGGCAGCGATCGGGTTACACGGTTAAGAAGGGGGAGGGGGAACCTTAAAACTGCATGTGCTTAGCTACTCTGCGGAATCATATAATGATGTTTCTGTAGTCAGAAATAAGCCGAATATCCATTATTACTACAGATAATGCTGCGGGGAAAAAAAGTACCGAATCTTTTTTCCCTCAACAGATATGTGAAAAAGTAATGCCCGGAATAATTTTTTTGAGGAAATTACATTATTAAAGACAACACAGTACTTAGCGGCATAAATAAGAAAAACCACCTTAATACTTTCTAAGCACCGGTGAAAAGTATAAAAAACGCACACCAAAAAATTTATATTTTAAATGCAACCTTTTTCGAAAAAAATATTGATTTCCATCCGGGCTTCTTATATACTCTTTTTTATTGGAGTCGTGTGCCAAGCCTCACGAGGCAACGTAAAGCACACTGCCGTATTGAATAGCACTAAGGTTGAGAAAACGTGAATGAATGAATAAATGACGGAACGCTAAGTGCTATTACTTATGCCTGCCCTGAATCTATATCCCTCGCACGACCTCAGCCACCTTATCAGGTGGTTTTTTATTGCCTGTAAATAAGCATTCATTTCGACTCTCCATAAAACTGCCATTTTCCCCGCCTGCGCGATTAACTCTCACTCAGGAGCCGGGTATCCCCTTGCCTGAATCTGGCATCCGGGAAATGGCGTAATCATTAACGAGTATGGAATAAGCGGGGTGAAGTATGAGTGGATAGATAAAAGCTACACCGGTAAGTATCACGTCAACGGACAAACCGTCCTCAGACAAAAACGAACTTTTAAGTGAGATGAAATATGAATATTTCAAACACAGCTGTAATGACTTTAATCAACCTTAACAAGAGAGGTTTCCATGGCTATAAATCTAGAAGACACAGGACATAATGTTTACAAAGCAGGAAGGGAAGTGGCGAAGTACGCAGGACATATGTATACAGCATATACTGAAGGGAAATGGTGGAGGCTTATTGCCTTGATTGTTTTGGCGGCAGTAATGGTGGCTGCGGTAGTCTTAGCGAAACCACTACTTGTCGCAATCTTTACCAAATGGTTTATCGGTACCTGGGGGTTACCGCTATCAGTTAGTAAGGTGGCGGCGAGTTGCGCAGGAAGGTGGTTCACTACGCAACTCGGGAATGTATTGAAGTACTGGGTACTTAAAATCGATAAGTAAGTGCGAAAATGGTTACTAGTACTTGTTCCTGGTTGCACCCGGGAACAAGTACATATAGTAACCATACTGATTAGCGAATGCAAGCCTAGTATAGTTTCCAACAATAAGTTCTCCTTGTTCGTTGCTTGAAAACTAAAGTACTTTACAACACTATTCATGTGTAACATGAATAGTGTTTTGTCGTGTATGTGTGCATAATTCATGTGACACATGAATAAGGAAAACGCCATGCGAATATCCGATCTGCAGAGAAAAGTGCTTCTGGTCCTCTCCGAACTTGAAGTGCGCGGTCACACTGCCCCCCTGCCTGTCATGCAGCTTCTGGGGCTGCTCAACGCCGCATCCAGCAAAGACATTTATGACACTAATCTGCGCACGTCACTGCATACGTTGCACCGCAATGGGTTAGTTAAGAAATATCGTAACGCATCACTGAACCTGGCGTTTTCCCTGACGGACCCCGGCCGCCGGAAAGCCGCGGCAATCCGCTATGAACTTGTGCTATAAAAAATCTGTTAAACCATTTAAGGTAAAAATGTGAACCTTTATCACTACACTGATCTGAATGCCGTTCATGCAATATTGAATACGCATACAATCCGGATGACCGATATCCGTTATCTGAACGACAAGACAGAGTATTTACAGGGACTCGAAATCCTCCAGAAAGCCTCGCATAAGGTATTCCCACATGATTCTGAGCATGACCAAGAGTTTGTGGATGTAATACAAGAATGGTTTAAAAAATGCTTTGAAGAGTTATTAAATTTTCAAAATGCCAGTGAAAGTTTTTATATCGCATCATTCAGTCGTTCATCAGACACACTGAGTCAATGGCGAAGTTATGGCATGTTTGCCATCAAGCTTGATGAACAAAAGCTAAAAGAAATTGTAGGTCGTCTTAGAGTGCAACGAATGGCTCGTACCGGAAAGTTCGCAAAGATCGAGTTAATTAAATGCCATTATGTGCGTGATAAATATGATGCCTTAGAAGAAGCATCAGAACTTATCCGTTCAAAAGTTGTTCCAATAATGCTTGAGTGGTGGCAGCCAAATGCCCCCATAGATAAAAACCAGCACCTCTATCCTGATCTTAAAGAAGTCATAAGCATGCTGGCCACGACTTTTAAGCATGATGCCTTCAGTGAAGAGCAGGAAGTGAGACTCGTGATCAGCGACAAGATCGTTTCAGAGAGAATAGGATTTCGCGATAAAAATAATATTCTGATTCCGTATTATGAATTAGACCTGCCTCATCAGGTGTTTTCAGGCGTGGTCATCGGCCCTGTAGAGAATCAAAAAATTACAGCTCAGTCTCTGGATATTTATAATTCGCATCGAGCCACTAAATTACGCGATGAGAGGTACCGGCTGACCATCGAAACATCTAACATTCCCTACAGAACGCTATAGAAAGATTTCGTTATCGGTAAAGCTTGCTTCACAGCAAAAGGAGATAAACATGGCCATGAAGCTTATACGGAAGAAGGCTCCACGTGGTGCCTTAAAGCGCTGGTTATCTGAGGATGAAGAAACTGCCGTTAAGAACTTCTCCGGCCGCAAGCAGGTCCGCAGTGCGCAGGAACGAGCGTTGGCGGAGCACGTGATCCATGAAATGCGTGAGGCGGAACTCTGGCTGCAGTGCAGCTGCGTTGCCGGCGACACGCCAGCGCTCAACAGTGCAAAGCTAAGGCTTGACACCCAAAAGCTGTTTCTGTCCGGGTTTGGCCACAGTCATGATCCGTCCTGTTTGATGTACAGGACCTTTAAGGGCGATGAGGATGCCACCCGCACAGGAACCCGAAAGACCGCCGGGAGCAAGCGGCTAAATTACCGCAATTTTTTACCCGTCGACGAATCAAAAGCGGCCATCAAGGCACCGGGCAGTCCAGTCAGCTCAGGCGAGGATCGAACCCGCCGCAAGCGTCGGCCTCGACTTGCACGCCTGCTTCTGACGCTCATTGAGGATGCGGGGCTGAACACCATCAGCCCGGTCAGTCCACTGCCTAACCAGGCGCCCAGAACATGGCTTGACGCCCTCACGGCCTCAGCGGATGCGCAGGAGTTTATCCGCGGTCGTCGGCTTTCGGAAATCGTACGGTTTCAGCCGGCAATGGGCGAAGCTGCCCAAGAAAAGCTGATGCTGGAACTGGAACGTCCTGATGCTAGCTGGCCAGCTGGTAAAGCCCGGGTTTTTTACCAAATATTTATGTCGGACCTGGTCAGCCGTGAAAATGTGACGTTCGCCTGGAAAGGTGGGGAACGCAAGTTTGTTCCTGAGCGGGGTGTCAGCATAAACGGGGAATCGCAGGAAGGAGCTAGACCACCTTATTGGGTGATTCTCGCCTTCAGACGCTCATCTGAGGGTGGCATTATATGCAGTGAAGGGTATGCGCACGCCCTGTTTCGACGGAACTGCCCTGTACCGGTGGACAGCGGACTGGAGCGGCAAACGCTGGAAGGGATCGCAGAGGTGACCAGATGGCTTAAAGGCAAAGCGGGCGACCTTACTCTGGTGAAACCCCTGTTTGATATTGAGGTATACGTCGAAGGAGAGAAAGGCTTTGTGCTGCCGGATTTTCTTATACAGGCCAAAATGCCAGACGGCCGGGAACATGCCGTGGTCATCGAAACAATGGGATACACCGATGATGAGTACTGCGAGCGTAAAGCCGAGCAGCACAAAGGGATGCGCACACTGGGTGTACTACAAACCGATCCCCCCCGCTGGCCGCATGAAGTAGACAAGCCCTTTATCAACCATTTGTATGGTGTAATGATAAATCAGGTAGGTTTGAAAAAGAGTGATTGAAATATTAAGTAAAAACAATGGCCACTTACATTCGTACCTGCGCTGAAAAGCGCCTCAAACGACTGGCAACTATCAGATGAGCCGTTTCACTTTCAGAGCAACGACACTTCAGGAGTTTGCTCCTTAGTGGCCACGGCTGTTTAACGCCCGGGATTGCACTAAGCCAGTATCACATCCGTATACTGAGCGAGTATGCGCATAATTAAGAAAATTCCTAACGACTACTGCCTTAAGGATAAAAAAAGCGCTACGATAGTATTGCGTACCGCTTTTCAAGGACAGGAAGAGAAAAAATGGCACACCTTACCATCAGGGGCGTCAGAAGTTATGCCGCCAATAAAGACATCTGCTTTGACCTCAGCAATAAAGTTACACTCATTTACGGTCAGAATGGCTCCGGTAAATCAACAATATCCGGTTTCTTTTATGACCGTCACGCTGAGAAATATAGTAACTGCAAATTCAGTAGCCCGTCGGTCGATCATTTCCTTGTATTTAATCAAGACTACATCGACAGTCGATTCGGTAAATCTGATTCCCAGCCTGGAATTTTCACGCTCAGTGAGAAAAATCAGGGTTTGCAAGAAACTATCGCGGCTAACCTGAGGCAGAGCGCAAAAATAGCTCTTGATCTGGAAAGGATCCAGAATGAAATGTCTGACAGGCAGCAGATGGCTGACACCGTCACGGAAGAATGCGCAAAAAAAATGTTTACGCGCACAGTAAATGACAGAAACAGGCTTGAAGACTTCATGGAGCGTGCCCGGCAGAAACGAAGCTTTTATGAGCGCATGCATGCTACCTCCGCTGGATCATCTCAGACCACAACAGAAGCCCTTGAAGAGCGATGGGCTCAGCTTAAAAAAAGTGAAGGCAACCAGGTTGTTGAACTGCCAGTCCTTGCCTTTAATGGACTGGATGCGTCTGCAGAGTCGCTGATTCGCACTCCGATCGTTCCTGCAGCCAGCACACAGTTTTCCGCCGCATTCAGCAAACTTGGTAACGCAGACTGGGTGCATAAGGGGATTGGGTATATTCAGAACAGTATCTGTCCATTCTGTCAGCAAGAGTTCGATACAGAGCATTTCGCAGCCGAAATAGGCAAAATGTTCGATGCTTCTTATCAAGCAGCTCTTGATACACTCTCTGCAATGGCTGAACGTCTGGCTAATGAATATGAAAAGATCGAAGATTTTGAACGAATTGTTATCGGTCACGCGTTTGCCGGACAGAGCAGCAGCCTTTTTTCGTTGACCGAGGCGCTGAAAAAAAGCGCCCAGTTGATGCTCCAGCAGGTGCTCACAAAAATAAAAGAACCTTCACAGGTTATCCAGCCGGACAGCGACAATGATGTTTTTACCCATTTGTCTAACGAAATTACACTCGTTAACGAGCGGATAAGAGAAAATAATCGTCTGGCTGGCAATTTCCGTGATGAAAAACAGAAGATTACTGCTGATGTACATGCTCACCTGCGTCGGTTCTGTGAAGAATACATGACCGAGCGCGATAAGCAGCTTGATGAGATCCGCAGTCAACACATGCTTCTTTCACAGCAATTTAAGAGCATGGTCGAACGTAAAAACGCATTAGATACAGAGTCTGCCCAATTAACTGGCCAGCTCTCTGAGATACAACCCACAATTGACATTATTAACGACAACCTGAAGCTGCTTGGTATCAGTGGCTTTGAAGTTTATTGCCATGACAGTAAGCTTCAACGTTATCGCCTGAGGCGGGGTAGCGAACCGGGTGACGCGGCGGTATTCCGCTCGCTGAGTGAAGGCGAGAAAACTATTATCGCATTTCTGTATTTCATTGAATCCTGCACCGGAAGCGTTACACCTGAGGCAATACCAGCGGACAGAAAACTCATTGTTATCGACGATCCCATCTCCAGTCTGTCGCATAACTACATCTACGAAGTTGCTGCGTTCATCAGGCGAAAAATCATTAACCACGGCGCGGCAAAGCATGTGGTTATTCTGACGCATAATATGTTCTTCTTTCAGGAAATGCTTCTCAACAATGGCCCCCTACAGAATAACAGGACAGCACCGCCTAATTGGTCACTGCTTCGCATAGTAAAAGGGGAACACAGTGAGTGCGTCAGTTTATCCATGCATGAAATGCTTAATGATTATCAGGCGTTATGGCAAACACTTCGGGATGTTAAAAATAACAAAACGCAGCCGATTGTGCTATTCAATACCATGCGTAATATTCTCGAATACTACTTTAGTTTTGCATGTAAAAAGGAAAGACTCAGAAATGCCCTTGAGTGTCTGGCTGAGCAGCATTCGGACGCAGGCAAACATGATTCATTTTACCGCGCCATAAACCGGCACTCTCATTCAGATGGAAGAAATATCCTCCAGACAGGCCTCATTGATAAGGACCGTTATTTTGAGATGTTCAGAAAAATCTTTCAGCAAACTCAGGACGAAGAGCATTATCTCGCCATGATGAATGAGGACATGCCCGTGAATTAGTGAGGGGATAGGGGTGTCATCACCTACGGGCACCATTCACTTAACGGGTCGGGAGCGAGCGCATGTGCTTACGCACGTGCTCTACGCGACCGAAACGAAAACGAATGTACCGTACAACGGGTACTATTTTCGGCTTCATGCTGGCCTTCCTTCTTACTGCCCGGCTACTGCCGGAAGTCCCTGTAACTATTTACAAGCGGTAAAAGCTGAGGGAGGAACGCCCGAGGTGACGACTGAGCCATTATATCAGTGAGGCAAGAGGTTAGACAGTGATAGCGCAGTCTTCTTTGCCTTCTCCGGGAATGTAAAATTATCCCGGACAAACAATGTAAATTCGTTCCCGTGGAAGACCTGCTGACTCTGTGTGAAAAATCAGGGGTTCCCTAGTTTTTGTGTACGGCCAGTTTAGAGGATTTCTTTCTTTTCCCAGAAAACGTCTTTGATGATACCGGCAACACCTTCTCACTGGCCGCTTAAAACGTCGATATTTTCCAGCGGGTTATCTTCGAGAATGAGTAAGTCGGCAATGGCGTTTTCTGCCACAATCCCAAGCTTAATTCCAGCCCCGATAACCGTCGCCTGCCGCAGGGTTTCAGCATTACCCAGCACTTCAGCACGGATACTCGATGAGTTCGTATGGCAGAAATGTATAGTTCGCGCATCTTCTATCATTTTAGCTAACGTTCAAAAAATTCCACTGAAAGCAATCATGAGCTCATCGATATCGACTCTCTGATCTGCTGAACAAGTTCTGGAAATGTGCCGTTTGCCTCAATATCTACGAGTCGCTGCCTGACCCTCTCTTCCCCCCCCAAAAAATCGGAAATATACTTTAAGTTCATCGCCCGGTAAGAGCCTATGGCACTGCTGATGTTGTGAGAGCGTAATTGGAGCAGGAGTTGCAAGAATTGCTTATCCTCACGAGTTTCGGAGGCAATCCACATGCTGACGGAAGTCGGACTGCTAATATCACTCCATGCGGAAATGAAACCGACCAGATCTTCAAGCTGAGCAATTCTGCTTCTTTCATCGCCGTCGCTTAGTCGAACGTTGTAAATTCTGCAGAGCCTTTCCACTTCCTCATCGGTACATATTCTGCTTTGTTTGGGTTCTGCACGATTCCCGGCGATCCCGTTCTGCCAGAGCAGGTGCTGAAGGTAAAGAGCAATCCAGTACCAGGCTTTGCCGCTTTCGGCTCTTCCAGACAAATAAGTAAACGAAGCAGTTCGATCTTCTTCCAGAAGTCTTCTCAGCAGGTTATCTACAACCTCGTCAAGTTTAAGATCGTGTTTGGCAAACCAATCGCCGCGTGCTTGATAGTGGCTTAACACATCATCCGCATGTTCAAAGAAAAACCATACCAATCCACGACATTGTGACGGTGTCACGCCAGTGAGCCTTGCGGGAGTCAGTTTTTCGAGTACCTGTTCAAATCTGTTACGGGATGAAAAGACGTATGGAGTAACCTGATCAAACAGCAAATCAGCCAGATTTGCATACTCAGAATCGTTCCCCGCCAGCCTAAAGAGCTTCTCAAAAAAACCGGGAAGCAATATGTTCTTAGGTGGTGTGAATGCAAAGTAGTAGCGCCACCAATCTCTACTGCCGAGTCGCCGACTTGATGACAGTTCGTGCTCCTCTGCTTCCGGCGTTTTGCCAAAGAGTCCAGGCGCATCGTTCGAAACACCGGCGATGCCCGGCAGCCAGCTTCTCAGCATCATAACGGATAGAGGAGAGGAAATCGGCAAGGCTTTAAGTATGTTAGTCAGTTGATTACTTATAGCGGCTCTTTTCTTCTCAGGCACATGCCCCTCTCCGGATTCCATCACTGCGAGTTCGGTAAGATAGTGTTCGCTCCAGCTGTACAGTTCGGGAGTTATTGTACGTAGCAACTGAAGAAAGCAGAGGTCCGGGAACCAAACATAGTCATGAAGTGGGGTATAGCGAAACGAAAGGGCGCTGAGCGTCAGCCTGACTTCTCGAGGGGTACGAAGCATAGCACCGCACGTATCCGAAATACTCTTCAGATCTGTTAGCATCGCTCTATCCGGCTCTACGCCTTTGATGTCTATATAAAGTGTTACCGCCCCGGTAAAAAATTCACGGCGCAAATCGTAAGACTCATGACGCGGAATTGGAAAAGACAGCTGCACAATTTTCTGCAGATAATGTCGCCCGTCAGTAACTCCCAGCCCCTTTTGTATGGCGTGGCTCAAAACATCGGGGTCATAACACAGAATGTAACGGAACCCCGAAAAATCAGCGACGGATCTTACCATGCGCAGCACTTCAACAGCTTGTGCAGGTTCCAGCCGATCGAGGTCATCTATTACCACGATAAATTTCAGGTTTAGACGTGAAATGCTGCTTTCTATATCTTTTCTAAGTGCAATGACAGTTTTGCCACGAATGGACAAGTCCGCTGCTGACACGGTTGTCATTACTTTGGCCACAGGGCCTAGGCCGGGGATCCAATCTCCCGCCAGCTCTGCCAAGGGAGCAGCACGGCCGGAAGCTTGCTGTGCGTATCGCAACACATCAGTAGCCAGTGTTGATGCCTTGCTTTTTTTCATCTTTCTCAACAGGCGACGAAACCCACACTCTGTTTTGGCAGCCTCTGCGTCCAGAATGGCAGCTACCGGTACGAGTAGGCTTTCGACACTACTTCCCCCTTCCGTATTCAGCCAAGGGAATATCTGCAACACATGGGTTTCCTCCGAAACTCCAGCCTTGAGATGACTGAGCAGAAGGTTAAGCAGGCTGGTTTTTCCCGCTCCCCACGGTCCTTCAATACCTACAACTGTACTGGTTTCATAGTCCATAGCGAGGATGCTACGTGATAGGCTTTCAGCTAACGTGACAAAGCCATACGAATCCTCAATGGCTTCGCTGACTGGGCTATCGATTCCGCGCGACTTACTATCGTGCTGGCTCATATTATAATTTTCCGCATAGTGAGCGCGCCCCTATTAAAATAGGCGTCATTAATGGTTGTGCCGAGACTTTTAATGAAATCACCTCTGGAGATGTTTGTAATTATAGAAGTTCGTTAATTTTTTTTGGAAAGCAAAAATAAAGCATCATGATATATTTTATTTGAACAACAGCTAATATTGCTGTCCTCTGTATGCCGCAAAGCGGCATAAAGGCGCCTTCAGGTGTTCTATAGAACGACTGCATTCATGGCGCCGGTAGCCCGGCGTAGCCGGTTCCGGTTTGATAGGTTTTACCGAACCAACCCTTCACCCTGCTAAGCTAGACCCATTGTCAGGTTAATAGAAGCTACTTTGCGCGGTCGGAGTGGCCATGACAAGGCGTAGCCGCGGTCGGGGCGTATCTCCGCGTTAGCGGGCCTTTAGGGCCGCTTACGAGCGTGTACACACTTCTCTCAGCGATGTCACCTTCAGCTCCACGATAGCTAATTACAACATCCACTATTAAAAGCGACTCTGTTCCGGCCTGATGGCCGGGACGGCGGCGCTTTTCAGTTGTGGGCTGCTAGTACTTGTTGATTAAAGCTTTCACCGGTCAGTAGCCCGCCTTTGGCGGGAGCTACTTTAAACGCGTAGCGTTTTTTCCGAACCGGCGCGGACGTTAGTCCGCTGCAAGGGCGATCATTTTTCACTTGTCCACAGGACATGTGTGCATAGGTTGTTTTTTTATAGGTAAGTAATAACTGTATTTTAAAAGAAAGGAGATCGGGTTTTTAAAAGAGATATCGTGGTTTGTAAAATATTCGCATAGCGGTTAAAAGCCCTGCCGGTTAGAAGTTAATTTAATGACCCTCTCGTAGTTAATGTGGATAACTAAGAATTGAAGCGGAGTGAGCACTTTGGCTTCGCAATCTATGAGCCTTTGCGAGGAAAATCACTTTATTGACCAAAGGCTAAGATTGTTTATTGGATGATTAATAATCAGAAAGGGTTCTGTAGGCGTGGAAAGGCCTCCGGCGCAAACCGGATAATTAAATGATGATCAGGTAACTTATTAAACCGGCCGCTAAGGCCGGATGAGGCGTACGGTAAATCCAGCGCAACGTGCCAGGCTCTTCAGGCTAATACACGCAGATCGTCAGGTGGTGACCAGCAGACTGTCACCGAGTCGCGTATATTTGCTGCGAGAAAGTTTCATTCGCTCTGTGACGCGTCGTTCTATCTCCGTGCGTACTGCGTCAAGATCGCCAAAGAAACGACCGAGCCTGATTTCTTTCTGGATTTGTAGGCGAACCATTTGCTCGATGTCATTGCGTGAACGAGGCGCATCCTTCTTCGCTCGGTGACGTTTCAGTCCATGTTCACGGCGGGATTTTTGGTACGTACGAAAGCGTTCACGAACGAATGCCCACGCCGCACTGATAAGATCATCGGCGCCAGCACGTGGCAAGCCATTCTTTTCGCGCTGTTTGTTCTCCCACTCAATGCGTCCACGGCGCGCAGCCGCAACGGCTTCCTCAGACACGCCCAGCACTTGCCACATTAGCGTCGTAAAGGTGATATCCGTAGGAATATTGCAGCCAATCTCTTTGTCGTATTCGGTATTGTATGTGATGAGTTTAAGTTGTTGCAGCGTTTGGCAAGCCCCAGTAAAACGCGTGATCGAGAGTCGTTTTTTTTCTGTGGCCAGCCCGCAGCGAATGCTCATGGTAGTGAGTGACGCGCCAACACGATTTGCCAGCGGATTAAAATAGTGGCACAGCGCCTGCAGTGAGGCTTCCAGTGCGCGCATGCGCAGTACAGGAGGTCTGCGTTTGCGTTCGCCGCGGGCAATGGACATAGCTACCAGCGTTTGGAATTCAACACGCTGAGTGAAGCCGACCGCCTTTTCGCGGATTTTCTCGCAGAACGGCAGAGTTTTCTTCCCTTTCACTGGGATAAATTGCGGATTGGGGTTCTTTACCTGCCGGTAAAATGAAGTGGTTTCAATTGTTTGCTTAGTCACGCCTTTCTGCACTTATGTTGCGCAGAAAGAGTACATGCCGAGGGTCTTGCAGTTTTCCGGGCATAAAACTATACTCCCCGCATAGAGCAACAGCTTCTATGCAGTTTCTAGGGCCCCGTTAGTCTTTCCCCAGTCGCCAAACTTGGAAGATTATCGGGGTTTTCTTTTTTCTGGCTCTCAGTAACTTCTTAGAACCAGCTCCTTGCCACCTTTAGGCGTGGCTAACCAAGATTCTTTACGCAATCTATCACTTCAACTGGCTTACGACAAGAAAGTAATGCCATTACTTATCTATGCTTTCAAACTCTTGCTGCAAAAGCCGTTCAATGTATTGAGCCTGGGTTATGCCCAACTTTTCGCATTCGGCCAGAAGCCTGTCTTTTATAGGATTACGCACGAAGATCTTTACTTCTTTATGCGTTAGCTTCTTCCTTGCTACTGCGGCTTGCTGTTTTTCAGAGTCGCTTAGCGGGTTGCCTTTGCGATAAGGTCGCTTTGAGCCTGTTGAGGAAGTGACTGCGTTAACTGACTGCGACATCTCTGCCCCCTCTACTAAATTCATAACGAATTTGGCAGAGAATACTACAGATTCTTAAAATCAGCGACTTACTTTGCGCGAGGTGTGAGCAGCGTTGGCGCGCTGCTTACATGGCTGAGAATGAACAGAAAATATGCTCAGTAAGTTAAATGCCAGTCAGTGCCGCCCTCCCAGCGCGATTGCCAATGATTCAGGTACGTCTGTGCCAGCTGCGGGACACTACGCACTATCAGGGCGTTTTCGGAGTTAGATTCCGCAGCGCTACGCGAAAAGTTAAAGGAGCCGGTTTCAACATTCTGACCATCTGTAATGATCACTTTGTCATGCATAATTTTGTACTGGCTGTTCGTGCGTAACGGAATGCCAGCATTGGCCAGCAAATTCATTGCCGCCTGACTGGCTTTATTGCGGTTTCCTTTTTCATCAACAACTACTCTGACGTCTACTCCGCGGCGTTTGGCCGCTATCAGCGATTTAACAACTTCAGGAGACGTAAAGCTGTACCCCATAAGGCGGATGCTTTCGTGCGCCTGATCGAGAATGCTTAATACCAGTTGCTGTGCACTGCCTTCAGGAGAAAAACCGACGTCGATAGAAGCGGCTGCCATGGTCGCTCCTACAGAAAAAATTGAAGCCGCAAATAAGGCGGCCGTAAGCAGTGTTTTTTTCATGTTAGTTCCAAAGATAAAAGGGTAAAGATGAGGCTGATTTCAGCTGTTTAGGTCTGAAATAGTGGATGCGCGATGGTTCTGTTCGTATTCAATGGCCCACTGCCAGTCTGCAGGACTTACCTACTGCGCCAGACGCTGCACTATTTCGGCAAGAGCCTGACAGACCGAGCTCAATCGACTTTTCTATCGTAATTCCACCCAGCAAAACTCAGCGCAAGCAGTGCGGTGCGGGCTTTGATTACATAATCTGCGTGACCGGCGATACGTACGAGAGCAGCGCTGGCCATCAGTTCTCCTTCCATCACGGCAAGCCGATAAAGGTGAAGATAATTGCGAGTGCGTAATACACTCATGGGATTACTCTGGAGTTGTGATCTGTGAGAAAGGCGACTTCATACTTGGGTTGAGAGTTCGGGACTGAAAACTGCCTGTCGCGCACTGATGTGGGTGGTCAGTAAAACTGTCTGGACCTGTCACCGTCGATTTTCTCCCGGATTGGATCCAAGTGATGCATCATGGCGTCTTCAATGCTCTGGCGGGATGCGCTTAACGAACGGGGCACGCGCAGACGAGTGGTATAACCTTTGCCTCTGACTGGCAGGCTTTCCTGGACCATGCGCCACAAGATAGCGGAACGCACAGCTGCAGACGGCGGTCGACGCCAGAAAAGCGCACATTCCATATTGAATTCGCACACAGCGACGAGTGCGGGATCGGTCAGCACCAGCCCACTGGTATCATGTGGACCCGGAGGTGTATCCAGAATGCGCAGAATATGCTGTACCCGATCCTTGCGGATAAAGCTTCGGCGCTGCCTGAAAGGCATCGTGGCCAGCAAGGTGCGCTCTGACGATGCTGATACCTCTACAAAGCGGTTAATACGCACGTCCGCTTGCGAAAACTTATCGGTATCCTCGATATAAAGTGAGCTGTTACGCAGGATCTTTCCCTGAAAGAGGGTAACCTGTTCGCCCTCCTGCAGGGCCTGCACCTCTTCGACGTCTACTTTTTTCTTTTCGCTTACCTGCAGGCGCGTGTCATCACTCCAGCCGCCCATTAATCCGCCCTGCTGGACCATCGAGCCCATGTGCGCGCGATACTCTGTGCCGGCCATCAGCTGGAGAATTTCCAGCGTATCCTTGGGGTCCATGATTTTGCCGGTAATACGTATACCCATGTTGGCAATGAGTGTCCAGACAGCGTCGCCAGCTGCTGTTTTCAGGCGCTGAACCTCCTGACCTGCCAACAGAAGACAGAAGCCCAGAGAGCGAATCTGCGTGGCCAGCTCACCGACCTTTTCGCTGTAGCCAGCGCCAACCTCGTCAATAATCCAGAGAAACGGAAAGCGGTCCTTGAATCGACGGACTTTCATGTTCTCTTGCGGGCGCCCTTCCAGCTTTTCACCAAGATCCTGACTAAGAATCATGGCCAACTGGGACTGATAAAGGCGACCAAGCGTTGAGCCCTCAGAGGCCGACAGCTCCAGCGCCGGCACAAGCACTATCATGATGCGATCGTTATGGACCACATCACGCAGGTCTATATCTCCCGCATCCCGTGCGAAAACGTGCCCGTAGGTATCATTAAAAAGCGAAAGCATGCGCGTAAACTGCTGCATCAGGTAGCCGTGCTGGCGATTAGCTTCTGGATCCCATTCAGATGGCGTCGCCACTTTTTCCATCTCGAAACCTGAAAGCGTACAGAGATAGTTCTCTAAAACTTGACGGATCTCCTCATGCCACTGTTCTTCAACCGACTGGATATACAGGCCGGCAATTTTGCGCAGCGGAAGATGAGTTTGAAGGGTGCGCTGGGACATCACCGAACCCTCACGCCGGCACTTATAAACCAGTGCAAAAACCAGTGCCTGGTTCATCGCTTTTGCTTTCTCCTGCCATTCCCCGCCGTTACTGCCTGTTTTTGGCAGCATGGAGTCCATCAGGTTAACAATGTAGGTTTCCTGCGCTAGCCCGAAAACACTCGTTGTATTTGTCTGCGGGCGGGCTTTTACGTTATCCAGTAGCTCCTGCGCACGTGAGCGACCGCCAGTGATGAAGTTAATTATGCGCAGATCATCTTCACGGCCGAACCTCCGGGCCATGGACATCATGGCGCCGTGACATTTACAGCCTGCTCGCGTGTAAATGCGCCGTCGCCCAGCGCCGCTACGCAGCGCATTTCAGTGATGGTGCCTGTCTGGATTAAGGTCATGTTGTGCTCCTGTCAGATATTAATGATCCGGCCGACCGCCGCGAGGTGCCCCAAAAGCCCTTTTCTGACGCGGCTTTTTCTTTCCGGTCTGGCCTTTCGCGGCAAGGGCAAAGGAGCAACGACGAAGTGAAAGCATAAAGGGGCGACGACAAAAAGTTTTTGAGGCCTTTCGCAAAAAGTTTTTGTTGGCGTGCACTTCACCTCTTTCTGCCTGAACCGGCGGTGCTACGACCAGCCCTCCGCGCAAGGGCTGGCCGGAATGCAGGAAGCGTCAGAAGAGAAGTTTCAGACCGCACCGCGGGCTGGCCTTAAAGTCCCGGCGGGGTTTGCCGGGATGGTGAAAGCGTCGGCGCAGCCGGCAGCAGCCTTTGACCCTGGACATCAGACCGAAACCGCTTGCGGCCTAAACCCGCAGGGATTCGGTGGCGCTTGCCGGCTTGCCGGTTAGCGACATAGGGCTCGACGACCCGGCTTGCCGGGGAGCCGAAGGTGGCCCCCGCTGTTGCTGTTGCTGTTGCTGTTGCTGTTGCTGTTGCTGTTAATGCGATTTTATCGACGACGGGAAGAAACAGCGGGTCGTAGAATTACCGATGCTGGTACAGGGAAACAGACGAAGGACATACGCGGCCAGACGGGGATGGCCGGTGCGTCAGCACCGGCTTTTCCCGCCCCGCAGGGCGGCAGTGTTGCCGTTCCGATGCCGGCAGAGAATGCATAGAAAAAACCGCGCCATACGGCGCGGTCTATGAATTTGCGTTGCAGAATTTACTTGCTCGGCTGCTCTTCTGCGGAAGCGGCCAGAATGCCCGGATGCAGATGCACCCCGGAAACGTCCGTATTTTCACGTGCTTTGTGCAGATCGCAGGCAGCCTGCATGGATAACCAGAGGCGCGCCGCAATACCCAGTCCCGCCTCCAGTCTAACCGCCATTTCCGGGCTGACCGACGCCTTACCGCTGGCGACCTTGCTAAGCGCCGAAGCTGACACGCCCAGCTCTTTCGCCAACACGCGCAGGCCAATATTGTTATCTTCAATGTACTCGGTGATCAGGCCGCCCGGATGCGGGGGATTAAACATGGCCATCAGTGATAGTCCTCCAGGTTGAGAATGTAAGCATCACCGTCTGTAAATTCGAACGTAATGCGCCAGTTAGCTCTTACCGTAATTGAATAAATATTCTTCCTGTCACCCTTTAGGGGGTGGAAGCGAAAGCCCGGATAGTTCTTAAATTCATCCGTCGATACCGCTTCATCAATCACCAACAGGCGAAGCCTGATGCGTTCAGCATCTTTTGACTGTACACCGCTCACATCACCTTTCTCAAAAAGTTTCTGTAAACCCTTATGTTTCCAGCTCTTTATCACGATAATGCTCCGCGTTTCGTCTTGAGAAACATTATAGCATGTGTTTCGCATGAGGAAACATCTTTATCTTCATTTTGTACGCTTGG
>Ga0308168_1000905_pt1 | contig 30485 bp, 26 predicted proteins | sample PhyCR2_FD_202133 | JGI IMG/M metagenome (GOLD analysis project Ga0308168, IMG submission 202133) | Phyllosphere microbial communities from UC Gill Tract Community Farm, Albany, California, United States - DLSLRC.R2 | ecosystem: Host-associated > Plants > Phyllosphere > Unclassified | place: USA...
CTGTTCACTGATGTGCTGCGCCAGTGCCGCTTGCAGTTGGTGCTGGAAGTCGGCTTTGCTGGCTGCGGTGAAGAACGCCATCTGTGGTACTCCGCTTAAGCTTGTTATTGATGGAAAGCGTCGCGTGCAACACCCCTTTCGGGGCTGGTGTCGCCCTGTTCCTGATTCTCGGGCAGAGGAAACAGGGAGACAGGTGGGTGAAGCTGGACGGGACACTCAGGTCACATTCACCTTCCATGAATGAGCATCTGCAAAAGCGACTGCCAGCATTGCCGACAATGCCTTTACGGGTGCTCATCCGTTGCGCAGCTTAATGGGTGCGACAATGTGTCTGCTTGCGGTGCTGCGACATATTCGGTCATTGGCACGTAAATGCAGGGTTTGGCCTGCATCAACACTAGCAGGCGTGCGCCGAAATGCAGGTTCGAAACCCCAGTTTCACGGGACTTTCGTGCCAGGTCGGTCGCCGAGGACGTTACATATCCGGAAACGAAAACGCCCAAGGCCCTGTTATCGACCCTGAGCGTGGCATCCGGTTCAGCGCCAGCGGTTGACGCGGATCAGTCCGGCAGTTCCTCAAAGGCTCTGAATTTGCTCACCGTGGCGCAGTCGTAGCACATCGTCTGCAGGATCTGCTTGTCCATGCTGGCGTCGATGTTGCTCGAATCGCATTCGCGGCAGAACAGCCGGAGATGGCTGAGCAAGTCGCTGTCGAACGCCACGGCGGAAAAGAATTGCGGGACCAGTTCGTCACGCCAATACATGCCCGGCGATTTGGAAAATCCGGCGCCGCTGTCCTTGAGCACCACGTCGTAGAGCAAGCGCTGCAAGGCCGTTTGCGGTACTCGCGCATCGCGATGGGCGTTCTTGCGCCAATTGCGCGCGAGCGCGTCCTGCGCCGTGCCCAGCATGTTGCGCGGAATGGTGTTGGAGGCGTGACTGCGCCCTTTGGAATTGCCGGTGGCATAAAAGTGCGCGGCGTTTCGTACCGCCAAGCGGGCGAAGTAATACAGCTGACTCACCGAGAAGTCCTGCAGCAACTGCCCGACCACCTCCTCGGCACGGGCTTCGGCCGTGAAGGCAAAATCCACTTCAGCGGCCAGCACACGGATGTATTGAATGGACGCTTCGCGGGCGAGACTGAAGACCAGCGAATAGATTTCGCTCTTCCAGGCGGCTTTGACGCTGCCCGACAACTCCTGATACAGCACCTGATACAAATTCTCGCGGGCACAGCGCGTTACGCCGTCGAGCGTGACGCTGGGCAGCCAGCGCACCGCGCTGTACTCGCGGATATTGCAGCCCTCGCTGCGATCGAAAGCGTTGATGTCGGAATCGGTGGAAACTGCCAGCACCCCGGCTTCGTGCAGGCCTTTGAGCAGCTCTTCACGGGCCTCGAACGTCAGGGCGAGGAGTTCTTCTCTGGATGGCGCATTCAACGGCGCAATCCATTCAACGGTTGCGCCGTAACCATCATCCAGCAAAGCGAGCAACGTCAGCTTCTGCACAAACCCCAGATTGGCGTAAGGCACTGCTGGGCATCGCGCGCCATATCGAGCTTCCAATTCCAGGCGATCACGCGTGGCCCGGGCGGCAAGCTGCTGCTGGCGCACCTTGAAACATTCTGTGCAGCTGCAAGTCGTGTGGCGGGTATTGGTGCCGGGTAGGCTTTGCTGGTGCTCACAGCGTACGCATTTGAAGGTACTGCGCAGCGAAAGCGGAGTACCTCTGGCGTGTCGGCGCACCCACATTGGCAGTTTGCAGTAAGGACAACTGAGGTCGGCACTGATAACCGGGGGCAGAACCTTGAGCAGACTGCGCACCGTTGCAGGGATCTGAAATTCCGCCATCAGCGCGGCAGTTTTCTCGCCTTCGAGATAGCGCTTGTAGATCTCCTCGATCTGTTCATCGGACAGGTGGCGGATTTCTTCGGCGCGGTCGAAATATTGGGTCATGGCAAAGTTCCTTTTTTGGGGTCGTCGTAACGCACTCCATTGCGCAAGAGCGGCGAAACTAACGGTAAAAAGGCGGCCATCACAAGCGAAAAATCGCAATTTCGGGTTGATTTTGCCCATCCGGCAATTGCCTTACGCTGGCGTCGGATTTTCCCTTCTTGCTACTCGGAACTGGGCGACGGAAATGTCCTGCTTTGCCACTTTTTACCGATGCAGGCAGCGCGAACGAGCAGAGACTGGCAAAATCGCGCCTTCGAACAGATTCATCGCCGCCACTGCCCAGGATTTCCCCCATGCAAATGACCACCGCCCTACTGATCGTCAACCCGTGCGACGACGAAGAAGACAACATGGCCATGCTCTGCTGCCACAGCGACAAGGGCGAGATGTTCCTGATGAGCCGTTATCCGGATGAGGATGAGCTGGAGATCACCCTGGATGGCGAGCCTTCGACGCTGGACGGGGTGAAGGTCACGCTGACTTCAAAACTGCTGAAGATCGAGATTGCTGCTGCGGATGCCGATGCGTTGAATGGCGATGATGTGCTGGAGATCGCGTTCAACCCGGACATGGTGGATATGGATGAGGTTGTCGAGACTTTGAAGAACATTCTAGATGGGACCGGGACCTTTATCAGCGAGGTTTGATGTTGTCCGGGCTGGCCCTTTCGCGAGCAGGCTCGCTCCCACATTGGAATGCGTACACCAGACCCTGCGGGAGCGAGCCTGCTCGCGAAGAGGCCGGCACTGGCGCCGCTACAATTTCCTGCTTTGCGAAAGATCAAAAGATCGCAGCCTTCGGCAGCTCCTACAGGGGATCGCATTCCAACCGGGAAGCTGCCAAAACCCGCGATCTTTTGCTCTTTTGCACAAAATGCCGTTAGTCGCCGCCCCCCACGATGGATTAAAGTAACGCCCCCAGCCCCGGCGTTATCCGAACGTCCCGGCCACCCCCTTTCCAGGAACAGTCACCGATGGAACATCGTGAAGCGCTGCTGGCGCTGCGAACCTTTCTTTCAACGCAGATTCTCGGCCAGGAAAAACTCATCGAGCGTTTGCTCATCGCCCTGCTCGCCGACGGCCATATGCTGGTTGAAGGCGCTCCCGGTCTGGCCAAGACCAAAGCGATCAAAGAACTCGCCGAGGGCATCGAAGCCCAGTTCCATCGAATTCAGTTCACCCCCGACCTGCTGCCCGCCGACATCACCGGCACCGAAATCTACCGTCCGGAAACCGGCAGCTTCGTCTTCCAGCAAGGGCCGATCTTTCACAACCTGGTGCTGGCCGACGAAATCAACCGCGCGCCGGCCAAGGTGCAATCGGCCTTGCTCGAAGCGATGGCCGAGCGTCAGGTCAGCGTCGGGCGCAGCACCTATGAGCTGTCGCCGCTGTTTCTGGTGATGGCCACGCAGAACCCGATCGAACAGGAAGGCACCTATCCGCTGCCGGAAGCCCAGCTCGACCGTTTCCTCATGCACGTCAAGATCGGCTTCCCAGACGCCGCTGTCGAACGGCGCATCCTCCAGCAGGCCCGTGGCGAGGCGTTGAACGGTGAGACCAAGCCCGAGCGCCGGGTCAGCCAGCAGGCGATCTTCGCCGCGCGCAAGGAAATCCTTGGTTTGTACATGGCCGACGCCGTGGAGGAATACCTGGTGCAACTGGTCATGGCCACGCGCAACCCGGCCAAGTTCGACCCGGAAATGGCCGAGTGGATCGCCTACGGCGCCAGTCCGCGCGGCTCGATCGCCCTCGATCGCTGCGCCCGCGCCCATGCCTGGCTGGCCGGTCGCGATTTCGTCAGCCCGGAAGACATTCAGGCCGTACTGTTCGACGTGTTGCGCCATCGCATCATTCTGTCGTTCGAAGCCGAAGCCGCTGGCATCGATCAGGATCGCGTGGTGCAGCGGATTCTCGACGTCGTCGCCGTCGCTTGACCCCCATGAACGCCGCCCTGCCCTCCGAACCCGGTATCCGCATCAGCCTCGCCGAGCTGATCGAGATGCGTCACCGCGTGCGCGAGGTGCAACTGTTTTCCACGCCGAGTCAGCGCAGCCCGCTGATCGGCCTGCATCACTCGAAATTCCGTGGGCGTGGCGTCGACTTCGATCAGGTGCGGGTGTATCAGGCCGGTGACGATGTGCGCACCATCGACTGGCGCGTCACTGCGCGCACGCAGGAACCGCACACCAAGCTGTTCCATGAAGAGCGCGAGCGGCCGATTTTCATCATGGTCGAGCAAAGCACGCGGCTGTTTTTCGGCTCGGGGCTGATGTTCAAGTCAGTGCTGGCGGCGCAGGTTGCAGCGTTGATCGGCTGGGCCGCGCTGGGGCACAACGATCGCGTCGGCGGGCTGGTGTTTGGCGATAACGAGCACTACGAAATCAAGCCTCGCCGGAGCAAGCAGAGCCTGTTGCAATTGCTCAACCGTCTGGTCAAGGTCAACCAATCGCTGCACAGCGAGCGCGAGCCGGATCGCGATGCCTTCGGCGTGGCCCTGCGCCGCGCGCGGGAAGTGCTGCGCCCGGGCAGTCTGGCCATCGTCATTTGCGATGAACGCGCGTTGTCCGACAGCGCCGAGCAGCAGTTGAGTTTGCTGGCGCGGCATTGTGATCTGCTGATGTTGCCGCTGTCCGATCCGCTCGATCATGCGCTGCCCGCCGCCGGCCTGCTGCGCTTCGCCGAACGTGGCGCGCAGTTGGAAATCGACACGCTGAATTTCGACCTGCGCCAGACCTACCGCGCTCAGGCCGAAGCGCGCATCGCTCGCTGGGAGCTGCTCGCACAAAAGCTGCGGGTGTTGCTGATGCCGCTGAGCACGCAGAGCGAAATGGTCGAGCAGATGCGCGAGTTCCTGAACCCGCAGCGTCCGGGGAAAGGTCGATGAACAGCCTCGAACAACTGCAACCGCTGATCTCGCCGCCGCCGATCGCCTTCTGGCCACCGGCGCCGGGCTGGTGGCTGCTACTTCTGCTGTTGCCGATGCTGGGTTTTGCCGTGTGGAAGTTGCGCCGCTTCATTCCGATGAAGAAACGCCCCGTGGTGCGCGCCGAGCAACCACTGGACCCGGTACGCATCGCCGCGCTCGCCGAACTGGCGCAAATGCCCAAGCCTTACGACGGCGCTCCGGCCGGTGCCTGGCTGCAACAACTCAACGGCCTGCTCAAACGCCTGTGCCGCAACCACTATCCGTACAGCCAGAGCCACACCCTCAACGGGCGCAAATGGCTGGCCTTCCTCGATAACCGCTGCCCGGCTGCCGGCCTGACGCGCTGGATGGTGCTGGTCGAAGGCGCGTACAAACCGGAATGCAAACTCGATGACAAAGCCATCGCCGGCCTGACCCAAGCGGTCGACACGTGGATTCGCAAACATGTTTGAGTTCGCCTGGCCGTGGATCTTCGTGCTGTTGCCGCTGCCGTGGCTGATGCGTCGTGTTCTGCCGGTGGCCGACAGCGGCGAGCCGGCGCTAAAAGTCAGTTTCCTCGCCGACCTCGAAGGCCTCGCCCGTCGCCGCGCCCGCGCCAACTTGCCGGCGTGGCGGCAGCAGGCGCCGTTTATCCTGTTGTGGCTGATTTTGCTGATCGCCGCCGCGCGCCCGCAATGGCTCGGCGAACCGTTGCCGATCGCCGCCAGTGGCCGTGATCTGCTGGTGGCGGTGGACGTGTCCGGTTCGATGGATTTTCCCGACATGCAATGGCAGGACGAAGAAGTCAGTCGCCTGTCGCTGGTGCAGCATTTGCTCGGCGATTTCCTTGAAAGCCGCGATGGCGACCGCGTCGGTCTGATCCTGTTTGGCAGTCAGGCCTACCTGCAAGCACCGCTGACCTTTGACCGGCGCACCGTGCGCGTCTGGCTCGACGAGGCGCGGATCGGCATCGCCGGCAAGAACACCGCGATTGGCGATGCCATCGGCCTGGCCCTGAAACGCCTGCGCCTGCGCCCGGCGCAAAGTCGCGTGCTGATTCTGGTCACCGACGGCGCCAACAACGGCGGCGAAATCAATCCGCTGACGGCCGCAAAATTGGCCGCCAGCGAAGGCGTCAGAATCTATCCGATCGGCATCGGCGCCAATCCCGAGGACAGCGGCTCGACCGGCCTGCTCGGGGTCAATCCGAGCCTCGATCTGGATGAGCCGGCGCTCAAGGCCATCGCCGAAATCACCGGCGGCCAGTACTTCCGCGCCCACGACGGCCTGGAGCTGCAAGCGATCAAGGACACCCTCGACCAGCTTGAACCGGTGACCCAGCAACCGACTCAGGCACGCCCGGCGCAAGCCTTGTATCACTGGCCGCTGGCGTTGGCGCTGTGGTTGAGCCTGTTGCTGGTCGTTCGCGAACTGTGGCCGGACAATCCGCTGCAACGCCTGTTTACCAAGCAACTGTATTTGCAAAGTCCGCTGCCGGACTGGCGTCAGCGCTTGCAGCGTTTGCGTCTGCGGAGGCGCCGATGATTGCGCTCTGGCCGCACTGGTTCCGCCCTTGGTGGCTGTTGCTGTTGCCCCTGCTCGGCTGGCTGCTATGGCAACTCTGGCACCGACAGAAACGCGCCGGCCGCTGGCAGATGATTCTGCCGCCGGCATTTCACGCTGCGCTGCTCAGTGGCGGCAGCGGGCGCCAAAGCAAACTGCCGTGGGTCGCCCTTGGCGTGGCGTGGTTGCTGACCATTCTGGCCTTGCTCGGGCCGAGCTGGGAGCGCGTCGAACAAACCAGCCAGAAACCCGCCGATCCATTGGTGGTGGTGCTCGAACTGACCCCGGAGATGCTCGCCACCGACTCACCGCCAACACGCCTCGAACAGGCGCGGCGCAAGCTGTTCGACCTGTTGCAGGCGCGCAGCGATGCGCAGACCGCCATCGTCGTCTATGCCGGCAGCGCGCACACGCTGGTGCCGCTGTCGGATGATCTGGCGACCAGTCGCAACCTGCTCGACGCGCTCAAGCCGTCGCTGATGCCGGAAGCCGGCCACCGCGCCGATCTGGCCGTGGGCAAGGCGCTGGCCTTGCTCAAGCAAGGTGCGCTGGGGCAGGGACGGATTCTGCTGATCGGTTCGTCGCTCAACGAAGAGGAACGGCGAGGCATTCGCCGCGCGCTCAATGGCGAGTCGACGCAACTGCTGATGCTTGGCATCGGCACCGCTGAAGGTGCGCCGATTGCCCAGGAAGACGGCAGTTTCCTCAAGGACGAGCAAGGCGCGATTCGTGTGCCGCAACTCGACAGTCCTGGTCTGGCGACATTCCTCAACAGCGTCGGCGGCGAGTATCACCCGGCGCGACTCGACGAGGCTGATCTTGGCGCACTTGGCCTGCTCAACGGCCCGCGCAGCCTGCGCGACGACGGCCAGACCGTGCGCCTCGATACGTGGGCCGATCAGGGTTACTGGCTGCTGTTGCCGCTGCTGTTGCTCGCCGCGTGTGCCGGGCGTCGCGGCTGGCTGTTCTGCCTGCCACTGCTGTGGTGCCTGCCGCAACCGAGCTACGCTTTCGACTTCGAAGACTTGTGGTTGCGTCCCGACCAGCAGGGTTTGCATCTGCTCAAGCAGAAGCGCCCGGCCGAAGCCGCGCAGCATTTTGAAGATCATCAGTGGCAAGGGGTGGCGTTGTACGAGGCCGGCGACTACAGTGGCGCCGCTCAGCGTTTTGCCGAGGGCAGCGATGCCCGCGCCCACTACAATCGTGGCAACGCTTTGGCGAAAAGCGGTGAGCTGGAAGCGGCGATCGATGCCTACGAACAGGCGCTGGAACTGCAACCGGATCTGCGTCCGGCGCAGACCAACAAGGCGCTGGTGGAAAACCTGCTGAAGCAGAAAAACGCCCCGCCGCCGCCCGAACCGGACAACCAGCCGAACGAACAAAGTCTGCCCGGCGATGAGCCTTCGCCCACCACCGCGCCCCCTCCGGCGGTGAGCAGCGAAACCCAGAGCGAGGCGCAACCGGCCGAGTCGGCCAGCGAACCGCCGCCGACCGCCCCGCCGCTGCCAGGCCCTCACGAAATCCCCGGTAGCAACGAGGAAGAGGAAACCGACACGGTGCCGACCCTGCGCCCGAGCGAGAACAACCTCGAAGGCGAGCAGCGTCAGGCGCTTGAACAATGGCTGGGCAAGATCCCGGACGACCCGGGCGAACTGCTCAGGCGCAAATTCTGGTACGAACAGCAACAACATCAGGATCAGGAAAACAATCGATGACCCGCTTCACCGCTCTCTTGCTGCCCCTGCTGATCTGCACGGCCACCGCTCAGGCGGCCGAGCTGACCGCCAGCGTGGATCGCAGTCGCCTGAACTCCGGCGAGACGGTCGAGCTCACCCTCGAAACTGACGACGTCACCCAGTTCGGCAAGCCCGATCTGTCGGCGCTGGAAGCGCTGTTCGAAGTGCGCGGCACGCGCCAGGTCAACCAGCTCAACACCCTCAACGGCGACAACCGCGCGACCACACGCTGGATCATCACCCTGCTGCCAAAAGAAAACGGCAGCGTAGTGATTCCGCCGCTGCAACTGGGCGAAGCACAGAGCCAGCCGATCACCGTGCAGGTGATCGCCAGCGACAACCGCGAAGACAACAACAGCCTCGATCCGGTGTTCATCGAAGCCAGCCTCGATCAGACCAGCGTCTACGTGCAGGCCCAGGCCATACTGACCCTGCGCATTTATCACTCGGTTTCGCTATACGACGACAGCAGCCTGAGCCCGCTGCAAATCGCCGATGCGCGCATCGAACAGCTCGGCGACACGCGCACCTATGAAAAGGACATCAATGGCCTGCGCCACGGCGTGATCGAGATGCGCTACGCGATCTATCCGCAACACAGCGGCCTGCTGACGATCGCCCCGCAGACGTTCAGCGCCACGCTGGTTGATACCGCGCCTTCAGCAGACGCCTCGGGGCCGAAGCCCGGCAAACTGATGCGCGTGAGCTCGGCGTCGATTCCGCTGACGGTCAAACCGAAACCGCTGACCTACCCGGTCGATGCACCCTGGTTGCCGGCGCGCAACCTCAGCCTAAGCGAAAGCTGGAGCCCGGAACCGGAACACACCCAAGTCGGCGATTCCCTGACCCGCAGCCTGACCCTGAAAGTCGAAGGCCTCGCCAGCTCGCAACTGCCAGCCCTGCCCGCCACCGACGTCAACGGCTTGCGCCGCTACCCCGACCAACCGGTGCTGAGCAACCAGAGCAGCGACCGCGGCATCATCGGCAGCCGCGAAGAACGCGAAGCCCTGGTGCCAAGCCGCAGCGGCGCGATCGACCTGCCAACCGTCGACGTGGTCTGGTGGAACACCTTCGAAGACCACCTCGAACACAGCAGCCTGCCCGCACGCACCCTGCAAGTGGCGAACAACCCGAGCCTACAAATCGACACCCCGGCCGGCACCCTGCAACCGAGCACGCCCGACAACGACACCCTGTGGTGGTGGAAACTCAGCACGCTGATCCTCGCCTGCACCACCCTGCTCGGCTTCGGCCTCTGGTGGCGCGCCCGCTGGCAACCGGCAATCCACCGCGCCGCCCAGACCGGCCCGAGCCCGCGCACCCTGCTCGACGACATCAAACGCGCCAGCCAGGCCAACGACCCCCACGCCACCCGCCAGGCACTGGACGCCTGGGCGCGGCAACAACCGGAGACACTGGCAGACATGGCCGCGCGGTTTGTACCGTTGTCGGACGCGCTGGACGGGTTGAATGGTGCGCTGTACAGCGAGACCGGGCAGCATTGGCAGGGTGAGGATTTGTGGCGGGCGATACGTACTATTCCCGCCGCCGAGCGCGTGCAGGATCCGGTGAGTGAGAGTGGATTGCCGCCGCTTTATCCGAAGTGAAAAGCGAAAGATCGCAGCCTTTGGTAGCGCCTACGGATTGTGTAGGGGGCTGCCGAAGGCTGCGATCTTTTGATTCTCATAAATACTGATCCATGAGTACCGTCGAACCTAGGGGAGCTTGACCAGCACAATTTCATCGGACCCCTTTGGCAATTCCAGCAAATACTTCCAGCTTTCAATAATTTTCTTCCACTCTTCCAAGCTGAATTTGCTTTCAGGCTGACCGATCCAGTCATCGTTTATGTTTATATCGACCTGTACACCACTCGCATCAATATTCAGGACAACATCATTTCCGCCTTCACAGACTGATAGCTGAGTGCCGTTCATTACTGACGCTAAGGACTCAAGCAGGTGATCACAAGCCCCGGAGTATTGGGCAATAGCGCCAAGAACAGAGCAGACATATAGCTCATACCGTTGAACTCCCTCTTGGCCTGGGCTCACTTGCGCCATGTCATGAAAAACCTCACCCAATACTGGGTGAGTGCCAGCCCTATGATAAAAAAATTGCAATTCCATAAATGCGTTCTCAGCGAGTAATTAGGGAAAGCTACGCAGTCCCAGAAGATCTATGAGCCTGATTTTCTGGTGCGTCTTACACGGACAACTCTACGTAGACAGCCTCAACGATGGCGTCGTCTTCTTCGAAATCAGGCACATAAAACCTTAAACCCACGCCAGTAACACTGAAGCCTGAATTATTGAAAACCAGAACCTCTCCTCGCTTGGCCAAAAACTGTCGAACCACAAGCGCATTCTCACCGACCAGTTTCTGGTTGTCCCAAACAAGCTCACTCCATTTCAAAAACTCAACGCCAACGACCCGGTAGCGCTCATCAAAGTAAACGTGCACGCCTAAATCATCGTAAGCGTCAGTCGGAACTGTCGAATCTTCGGCTTTGTAAAACGCCTCAAACCGACCACCAAGCGCCTTCCTTGATTCTTCTCGGGACATGCCAGCGTGAATCAACCCCAGATCACCGCGACTTGACAGATCAAACACCAACATCACTTCCTTTCAAAATCAACTGGGCACGGAACAATGTCCAACTCGTCCCACAGCATCGACAAGCCTATGCTTTCCATATAAGTCCCAAAATCCAGAAAAGGCGCAACGCCGATCGCCTCAACTGAAAACCAGGTAGCGTCGCACTCTGGGCACATGAATAACTCTTTCCCAGTGGCCTTGACATGGGCACAGACAATGTAATCCTGCTGACATCTTGGGCAGATGATCATCTCTGGCTCCTGTTAGAGCACGACGCCGTTAAATGAATTTCGCGGCGCAGATTGATATATAAAGTGGTGATCAAATCGTCGTCATCGTCAACGTAAAACCCCATACCCAACTCACCGACTTCAAATCCGTCATCGTCAATGACGAGATCAATACCGTGGCGACGAAACAAAGCCAACACGTCCGTGGATGTTTCGCCTACCAGCTTGTGGCCGCTCCAGGACACCGTGCTTCTTTCGAAAAACTCTATCCCTTTAACCATATCTCGCTCGTCGTAGTAGACATGAAGGTCGAGCTGAATATAAGCATCGGTAGCATTCAAGGAGTCAGTTGTTTTCCAGAACACTTCGAAACCGGGCCCAAGAATGTCGCGCACTTGACCTCTGGACAACTTCCCATTCAAAGGGCCGACCGCTCCGTACTCCGCAATTGAAAAGTCCATTTGAAGCCTCTTGCTTGCGAACAATCCGGTTTCCACTCTTTCTCCGCAACGCATGTGGGTGCGTCCTAACGTACTTCCTTGGTATAGGAAGAAAATTTACCGCCACCTTGATCAATATGTAGCCGATCGCATTTATTGCAGCGATAAACAGTAGTAGCACCCGCACCTATCTGTTGATAGAACTCTTCTTCAGACAACCAACGATCTGCCAAGGCAGCACCCAGCTCATCTATCTTTCGCTCGGCAACCATTGAAAACTCTAACTCGGACGTACCATGAGACAAATTGATTATCTGACCGCACACGCAGGAAAATTTAGGCATTGTATTGGTGGCTCAACTCAAGAAATGTAAAAAGCTCGCCCGGTCTTGAGGCGGACACATCAAAACAAAAAAACTTTCATCAGCGAGCGTTGGGAAGGGATCAATCATTGTTTCACCTGATAAAACGTAACCACCGGGCCGTAACTCTCATCCGAGTTCGACACCTCGACAGTGAATAACGTGTCCGGGAATTTCTCCTTCAACACCATTCGCCAGGCAAACCCGATCATCTCGCACAGCTGAAGAAATATTTTGGGCGATACACCATTTCCGAATTGGCCAAAAACATCATAAATTTTCACATAATTCATAAGCCGCTCAACCTCCGGCATGTCGCCAGCGGCCAGGTTCACGCAGCGCGCGAACGCTTCATGTGAAAAATTCCGCTCGAGGAAGACGCCTCCCTCAGACACGATGAACGTCGGGAACAGCAACGTGGAAAAAGCCAATATCTGTTCCGGATGGCATTGGTCGTTGATATACGAATGAATATCCAGGCCTTCCTGATTTGCCCATTGCTGCTTCCACGCGTCATAGGGTTCAGTGTCGATGACGAAGGGTAAAGAGTTGATCAGATGCATTGCATGGGCTCCAGACACGATTTTCCGCCGCGGGGGACCTCGGGGGGACAGACCTCTGTTTATCAGAACTTGTTTTGTCCCTGGTTCTGCTCCATTACCCGCACGATCCAGCGAGATACTGGGATTGGCAACGACGATGCCATCGGACTGCGCTCATAGTGGCTGCAAGACCATGATGTTTGCCAGCAGGAACGTCTGTCCGCGCTTGGGCATGCCAATGAACTGATGAGTTCGCCCACAGGGGCAGGAGACTGGTGCGCGAGGAATACGAACGACGAACGTCCATGTAGAAGATCCTGCAACGGGCAATAGTCGGTCTGATCAGGTGCCATGCTCGGCCGGACAGCGGCGCGGATGAGCGCAAAGAGTCGCTGGCGTCTCTGCACTAGCGCACCAGCCGGCATGATATTAGGTGGCCACCTTTTTGGCGTCAATCAATGGATTGGCTGAACAATCGGTTTCGATGAGCGGTACAGCTCGTATCCTCGGGCAATGCGCCTGTTAAAGGCTCTGTTTGCCCTGCGTCGGTTTGCGAGCGCGGGGACGCCTTCAGGGTTACTCACGGTTCATCCGAAGTAACCTCTGTAAGATTTCGGACGATCCCTTGTAGGTTTCATCCCGAGTGTTCGATTCCTACGCAAAACACAGAAAGATCTGACTGCTGTCGTTTTCCAGATACACGCACATTTCTCCGTCACAAACAGACACAGGGAAATGTGCTCAATGATGCACCCCGCCGACCTTGCGGCAGCCGCCGCGTCCAAAGCCCCGATCATCGGCTCCGCCGCCTGCCCTTTGCGCAACACCCACGTGCAACTGCTGCCCCTCGCGTACGGCTTGGTGGAAAAATCCTTCGACCCCAGCACCGAAATCACGCTGCCGTACACCCTGACCACGCGCCCGATGGGCATCCGCCGTTTGCGCGATGGCTGGCTGTACATCGTCGACAGCCTCAGCGGTGAGCTCTACGAATATCGCGTGCTGGAAGGCGTCATCAGCGCATTGCTGTATCGCGGCAAAAGCGTCAGCGAGGAGCAGCGCAGCGCCATCGAGGAACGTCCGGCGTTGATCTTTTCGCGCAAAAGCACCCTCTACGTGACCTTCGCCGACGTGCAGTTGAGCGCGGCGAAATGCCGACAGGTGCTGGACAGCGCGGAGGAGCGCGAGCACTTCATGCAGGCGGTCGATCTCGGCCCGGTGCATTGTCTGATCGGCCGCGAGCATCTGCTCACCGTGGCCCAGGCCAAACAGTGGCTGGCGGAAGTGGCCTGCACAGCGAAACCGCTGGCCGAGGCGGACGCCACGCGGATGCCGACGGTGCAGGTCAGCGATGCGCCGGAGCATGAACGCGAACCCTATCTGTGGGAAAACCCGCGACGTTTTCGCGAGGCGCATATCGGCGAATTTCTTGGTCGGGTGCGCGGGCCTTATCAGGACGACACGCTGTTTCTGCTGGTCAACGACGACCTCGGAGTGATGCGTGATCTGGCTGATTATCAGGACCTGGTGGTCGGCTGGATCGAGCAGTGGAGCAACACCGACAACAACGAGCGCGACTATCTGCTCGCCAGTTACATCGAGTCGCTGAGCCAGCTCGGCGCTCAGGATTTCGACTCATTGGCCAAGGCCAGCGACGATCCACGCGCTCAGGCATTGTTTGCTGAACTGGAGCAATTGCCCGAGCCGGATCGGGAAAATACCCGGCAGGCGCTGCTCGACTATTTGAACAAAGGTGGTGAGGTTGTCCCGACCGATACTCAGGCTCGACCTGAACTGCAGCAACAGCGCGAAAAGGCACTGGACGAGTCACTGGCGCTGAACCGCTTCGACGGCGTTGCCCCGGATTTCACCGCACATGCCCGCGTCACCGCCGAGGCGGACCGACGCTTTTACACCCGCGAATATTTTGCTGAAGTCGCCCCGGCCGACTTCGTCGAGCGCCATCTGAGCACACTGGTCGAGCTCGGCAAGGATCAGAACCGGCGCATGAAAGACGTGCTCGACGGCCCGCTGCTCAGCGGCAAGCGCGGCATCAATGACCTGATCGACCGCCCGGCCATGGACGAGGTGCTCAACAGTCATCGCGACAACCTCGGACGCTGGAAACGCCTGCTCGAACGCATCACCGCCGATCGCGCGCAACTGCTGTGCGCCGGACGTTTCCATCGCTCGGCTTGGTATTTCGACGGGCAACTGCCGGCGCAGATCGATCAGGCGCTCGCCAGCGAATACGCCTGCCTCAAGGACATCGGCCGCAGCGACGCGGCCAATGAGCAAATGCTCGGTTACCTCGAACGACACCCGCAACTGACCCGCCCGTTGTACTACACCTTGCCGCTGCGCTTGCAGACCGAGCAGGCCGGGCAATATTCAACGCTGTTCAACGCCGGCATGGCGATGTTCAACAACCTGCCGGACTGGCTGGCCAAATTGCAGAGCATCGAGCAGCCGCAGCTGCCGGCCCTCGACGATCTGCCCGCACACAGCCGCGTCCTCGCCGATGCGGTGCAAGACACCTACAGCCCGGCGCTGAACCTGTGCCTGAGCCGGGCGCTGGAAGGCTTTGATCTTGCCGGCGAGAAAATCCCCGACCTCGACGAGCTGTTCCAGCGCCTGCCCAAAGCCCTGCGCCTGCGCGTCTTCGACGCCGCGCGAACCAGCGGCGTGACCTTCACCGTGTCCACCCCGGCAGAGCAAGCGGCGCTGCAAGCCACGATCAAGGAAGTGCTGCGCGAACGCGACTACCTGAAAACCCTCAACCGCGAACGCAACCAGCTCACCCACAACAAAAACCGCCAGGGCCACAAAACCGCCCGGGCGGTGGAATTGCAGCAGGAAATCGTCCGCGTGCGCACGCAACTGGCCTTGTTCGAAGGAAGGCTGGCGGCGGCGTTAAGCCCGATTGACGAACTGCCGGATCGCTCGGCACGGCTGTACGGCGCCACCCCGGCGAAAGCGGGATTGACGGTGGTCTTTCCGCCGGCGCAGCACGGGGAATTGCGTGGGTTGCTGGAGAATATTCGCGCGGGGGTGGCGGGGGTTTCGAAGGCGAGTCTGGTGCGGACGGAGGGGATGGGGTTGTTGGTGGTGTTGGTGCAGGTGGTGAATTTGGTGGGGGCTTTGCGTGAACTGCGCAGGCAAACAGCGAATAAACGAGTTTGGCAGCCATTCGCCAATGCGATTGTCGCTACTGGGGCTGCAGGATTTACTGCTGCGCAAAGTCTTGGGGATACAGCATTGAAAAACCGCAGTTCATTGCTGCCGACGAATCTTCAGCAAGCGGCGCTGAAAAACGTGCATGTGCAGTTGGGGAAACTGCATATTGGTCTGGGCAGTTTCACCTATGTCTCAGGTTTCCTTTCTTCGCTGCAAAGCGTGAAAAGCCATTATGCAAACTGGCAACAGGCCGTTCGCGGCGGAAGCTTTCACGCCGAGAAAAGCACTGCGTTGGCCGCGATTGGCGCGTTGGGTTCAACTGCCAATAACGGGTATGCCTTGAGCCATACCATTCACGCCGGGCACAGAGTTTTGATCGCCGAAAACGCAGCGGCAAGAGCCGCAGCCTGGGCCGCTGCTGGCACACGCCTGTCTACTGTTTTCTTTCGCTTTAACCTGGCCGGTGCGTTATTCACTGTGCTTGAACTATCGGGGGTCTGGCTGTTCAGCCGTTACAACATCAGCGCGCATGATAAATGGCTGAAAATAACGCCATGGAGCCGGGATCCGGATATGCGTGGTGATCATTCGCTCAAGGATTATCAAAATTATCTGGCTTTTCTGATTCACGCGCCCTATGCGCAACTCGGCGTGCAAGCGCATGACTCTCGACTTAAAAGCTTGCTGCTGAAAGCCAAGCCCAGCGATATCCATCTGGTCCTGCCTCGATTGACCTTGAAGGATCTGACACCTCCCTTGGGTGGGAAGCCGACGCATCACTTAGGTATCGGCGCGCACCGCATTTCAGTTCCATTACACAGCCGAGGAACGCCACGAGAACAGCGGGACGTCATCAGCGACGAAATCGTAAAGAGTCTGCGCATCGCAAAGTCCATCCCGGAGGGCTTGGTGCTCTGTCTTGAGTACCCGGTAGCGCCCGACTCGGAATTCACCCCAGCAAAAGAAACACTTGAGCTGGCCATCCGCATTCAGGCTCTGGATGAGAATGGTCAATGGGTATCACGAACTCGGGTCATACATGTTGATCCTCGCGGGAAAGGTCATTTTCCGGTGGTTTCACCTGAGCTTGTAAAAGACAAACCACCTGTACTGTTCATCGAAACACAGTTTCTGGACCCAGCCGACCATGCCGAATGACCAAGACAACGCAAGCAACCAGGCCAGGCAGGCGGGAGATATCGAACCGTTTCCAAGCGGAAAAATTACTTATCTGGCACCGTTGCCATTGCCTACCGTACAGCAACCCTTTGGACCGCAAATCGGTGAATTGAATCACGTCTTCATGGAATTCGGGATAGGACCGCCGCAAGTGTTCATGTGGCAGGTAACAGTAGGGTTGCCCTTTAGTGCAACCTTCATGATCACGTGCCTTTTTCCCGCAATTGCTGGTTTTATGTTTTTTCTGGCAGGTTCGGGGTGGAATGACATATGCGGCGCCATCGAAGGAGTTTTCGATGCTTTGATTGGTACGGGCTCTTTGACCATTTTTTGTTGTTTGTGTATTAACCTGGGCGTCTGGCACCACGTCCACAAAAAACGCCTCTCCCTCATCCCAACCCGCTTCAACCGCCAACGCCGCGAAGTCTGCTTCATGCCCGAAGGCGCCACCGAGCCGGTCTTTGTCCCATGGGAATCGCTGTCCGCCTGGATCATCGAAGCCAAGGGCGTCACCCAGTTCGGCGTCCATCGCCAATACGGCATGGGCATCGGTTTTCACCACGGCGAAACCCTCACCAGCCTCGAATTCCAATGCGCCGGTCTGGAGCTCGCGATCAGCCACTGGGAAGCGATTCGCGGCTACATGGAGTACGAGGTCAACGACCTCAAATCGATTCAGGATTTGCAGGATCTGCAAGGCCCGGACGACCCACCCCACGAAGGCCTGCATACATTCCACAATGCCCGCGCGCGGATGCACCAGCAGATTCGTGAAGGCCGCCGCTCGCGGTTGTCGGGGTTCTTTTGGTACCTGTATCACGTCATGACTTTATGGACGATTCCCAACCGTCTGCTCGAATGGGAAATTCGTCGGCTGGAAAGAATCGGCAAGCAGGCGCTGCCGGAAGTCATGCGCGCCTGGTCCGAGCCATTGCCGAAAGAGCAATGGGCCAAGCCCAGCGAAGAGTTGTTGCAGTTGAGCGAGTCGGTACGGCAGATGCACAAGCGCTACCCGCATCGGCCGATTACCGAAATATTCGCCGCTGTCGGTGCAAGCAGACACACGACAAGGCAAGGGGCGTGATTTGCCAGTAAACTCCCCTCCTCTCGCCGCCCTTTGTTCCTAGCGGCCACCCTCTTGATCAAAATGCGGAGTCCACCTTGCGTTTGTTCCACACCTCCGACTGGCACCTTGGGCAAAACCTGCACGGCCAGGAGCGCGATTTCGAGCACGCGTGTTTTCTCGAATGGCTGCTGCGCCAGTTGCACTTGGCGCAGCCGGATGTGCTGCTGATCGCCGGGGACATCTTCGATACGGTCAATCCGCCGGTCAAAGCGCAGGAACGCCTCTACGACTTCATCGTCAGCGCTCACGAACAGCAGCCGTTGCTGACCATCGTGATGATCGCCGGCAACCATGATTCCGGTTCGCGGATCGAGCTGCCGGCGCCGTTGATGCGGCGTTTGCGCACCCATGCGTTGGGTCGGGTGCTGTGGCTGGATGACGGGCAGCTCGACGCCGAACGTTTGTTGCTGCCGCTGCCGAATGCCCAAGGAGAAATCGCCGCGTGGTGTCTGGCGCTGCCGTTCTTGCGCCCGGCGGAAGTCACTGGCGCGCATCTGGGTGACAACTATCTGCGCGGCATCGGTCAGGTGCATGAATGGCTGATCGCGGCGGCGAATGCCAAGCGCCAGCCCGGGCAGGCGTTGATCGCTATCAGCCACGCGCACATGGCCGGGGGCTCGGTGTCGGAGGATTCCGAGCGCAGCCTGATCATCGGCAATGCCGAAGCGCTGCCCGCCAGCCTGTTCGGCGAAAGCATCAGCTATGTCGCCCTCGGCCATTTGCACAAGCCGCAGAAGGTCAACGGTGAAGAGCGCATCCGCTACAGCGGCTCGCCGATTCCGCTGTCGTTCTCCGAAATCGGTTATCAGCATCAGATTCTCGATGTGGTCCTCGACGGTGAAACACTGGTCAGCGTCGAGCCGAAACTGATCCCGCGCTCGGTCAATCTGCAGCGCATCGGCCCAGCGCCGCTGGCCGAGATTCTGCTGCAACTGGCTGACCTGCCGAACATCGATCTGCTCGCCGAAACCCAGCGCCAGCCATGGCTCGAAGTGCGGGTGCGCCTGGATGAACCGCAGCCGGATCTGCGCCATCAAGTGGAAACCGCACTGCAAGGCAAAGCCGTGCGACTGGTGCGCATTGCCGCTGAATACGCTGGCAATCGTGGCGCGGATGGCAGCGATGACGGCAGCACGCTGATCGAACTCGACCAGCTCACCCCACAGGAATTGTTCAGCCGCGCCTGGCTCGACAACTACGGCAGCGAGGTCGACGAGCAGACGCTCAAGGACTTCGCTGAACTGCTGCAGGACGTGCAACTGGAGGGCGAGCAGCCATGAAGATTCTCGCCATTCGTTTGAAGAACCTCGCCTCGCTGGCCGGGCCGTTCGAGATTGATTTCACCGCCGAACCGCTGGCCAGCGCCGGTCTGTTTGCGATCACCGGCCCCACAGGCGCCGGCAAAAGCACACTGCTCGACGCTTTGTGCCTGGCGCTGTTTGGCGCTGTGCCGCGCCTGAACAACACCGGCCGAGATGCGAAAGTCCCGGATGCTGACGGAGAGATCGCCACCGGCGACCCGCGCACCTTGCTGCGTCGCGGTACCGGCGAAGGCTATGCCGAAGTGGATTTTGTCGGCGTCGATGGCCGTCGCTATCGCGCGCGCTGGGAAGCCAATCGCGCTCGCGAGAAGGCTGGCGGCAAACTCCAGGCCAGTCGGCAGAGCCTGCGCGACATCGATCAGGATCAACTGCTCGCCAGCCAGAAAGGCGAATACAAAACCCAGCTGGAAGCCGCGCTGGGCCTGAACTTTGAACAGTTCACTCGCGCTGTGCTGCTGGCGCAGAGTGAGTTCAGTGCGTTCCTCAAGGCTGACGACAACGACCGCAGTGAACTGCTGGAAAAACTCACCGACACCGCGCTGTACACCCGCCTCGGCCGCCGCGCCTTCGACAAGACCAAAGAAGCCCGCGAAGCACACAAGCTGTTGCAGGATCAGGCCACCGGTGTGACGCCGCTGGCACCGGAAGCGCGCGCCGAACTCGACGAGCGATTCAACACCGCGCAGCAACAGATGAAGGCGCAACAAGCGCAGCTCAAACAGCTTGAGCAACAGCATGCCTGGCTGAAGGATTTGCGTCTGTTGCTGGAAGCGCAGCAAGCGGCCAGCGAACAACTGCAAACCGCGCAACAGCAATGGCAGGCACTGGCCGGCGAGCGGGTGAAACTGACGCGTCTGGAACAGCTTGGCCCGCAACGCCATCAGTTCGGGCGCAAGGCCGAGCTCGATGCGCTGCTGACGCCACTGGCGACGCAGATTGCCGCACACACCCAACAACACGCGGCGCTGGGCGAACGCCAGACGCAGCTGGAACAGAACCTCGACGCAGCAAAAGTCGCCCTGAGCGAAGCGCAACAGCGCCAGAGCGAAAACGCGCCGTTGCTGCGTCAGGCATTCGAAGAGCAAAGCACCCTCGCCCGCCTGATCAAGGACACCGCCAGCAGCGCCGAAGCCCGGCAAGCGGCCGAGCAAGCGTTCAAGCATGGCCAGAACACGATTCAAGCCTTGCAGGAAAAACAGGCTGAGGTCGCCGAGCGTTTGCAACGCATCGCCACCGAGCTTGAGCAGAGTGCCCATCTGGCGCCATTGAGCGATGCCTGGAGCGCCTATCGCGATCGTCTGCAACAGCTGATGCTGATCGGCAACCGCTTGAACAAGGGCCAGACCGAACTGGCATCCCTCGAACAGAACGCCGCACGCAGTGCTGAGCAACTGACCTCGCACAAACAGCAACTGGAAGTGCTGTTCAAAGAAGCCGGCGCCGAGCCCGATGCGGTCGCGGAACAGATCGGCCTGCTCGGCACATTGCTCCAGGACAACCGCAAACAGCTGCGCGCGATAGAAGACCTGTCGCGCCTGTGGGCGACTCAACAGGATCTCGACAAGCGCAGCGCCGAGTTGCAACAACGCCAGCTCGACGCGCAGCAGCAACGCGAACGCTTGACCCAGGACGGGGTGAAAACCAAGGCCGAACTGACCGTCGCCGAGCAGACCCTAAATGTCACTCGCGAACTGCTTGAACGTCAGCGGCTGGCGCGCAGTGCCAGTGTCGAAGAGCTGCGCGCGCAGTTGCAGGACGATCAGCCCTGCCCGGTTTGCGGCAGCAACGAGCATCCCTATCACCAGCCCGAAGCACTGCTGCAAAGCCTTGGCCGTCACGATGAAAGCGAACAGGCCAACGCCCAGCAAGTGGTCGATCAGCTCAAGGAAAAACTGATCGAGCTGCGCGGCGAAGTCGGTGGCGTGATCGCACAACAGAAAGAGCTGCTGCAGCAACAGGAACAACTCGCTGCGCAACAACAAGCCCTGGCCCCGAGCCTCGACGCGCATCCGCTGGCCGCGCAACTGTTCAATCAGGACGCCGACAAACGCGACGCCTGGCTCAGCCGCCAGACCGAGCAGTTGAATCAGAGCATCACTCAGGACGAACAACGCCAAAGTGCGCTGCTCACCTTGCAGCAGGACGCCGCGCGTCTGTCGCAACAATTGCGTCAGGCCGAAGTGGCTCATCAGCAAGCGGCGCAACAGCTGAGCCATCAGCAGCATGAACTCAACAGTGATCGTCAGCGCCTTGAAGAAGAACTCAGCGCGTTCGGCCCGCTGCTGCCCGCCGACACGCTCGAAGCCTTGCGCCTGGAGCCGGCGGCAACGTTCATGCAGCTGGACCGGCAGATCGCCGAGCGTTTGACCCAGATCGAACAGCAAAAGGAAGAGCTGAGCGAACAGCAGCAACGCCAGCAGACGCTGGAGAAAGAACAGGATCGCCAGCAACTGCGCACTCAGCAGCTGCACAGTGCCGAGCAACAATTCACGGCGCTGACCGAGCAACAGCAAAGCTGTCAGGAAAAACTCGCGCAGCTGCTAGGCGAACACAGCAGCGCCGAGCATTGGCAGCAGCAACTGGAACAAGCGGTGGAACAGGCGCGCGGCGCGGAAACCAGCACCGCTGAGGAGCTGCAAAGCGTGCGCACGCAACTGGTGCAGATCGCCGCTGAGCTCAAGGCCCAACATGAACGCCTGCAAGCACTGCAAGCTGAAGACCAGGCACTCGCCGGCAAGATCGCCGATTGGCGCGCCAGCCATCCGGAACTGGATGACGGCGGCCTCGAAGACTTGCTGCGCTTCGATGAAGCGCAAGTCGCCGCGCTGCGCCAGACCCTTCAGCACAACGAAAAAGCCATCGAACAGGCCCAGGTCCTGTTGCAGGAGCGCGATCAGCGCCTGCTCGATCACCAGGCCCGGCAGGACGGCAATCTTGACGCCGAACAGCTGGACAGCGCCCTCGCTGAGCTGCAGAACCAGTTTGCCGTCAGCGAGCAGCAGTGCGCCGAACTGCGCGCCGAACAGGTAGAAGACCAGCGCCGGCAGAACGCCAATCAGGCGCTGGCCCAGCAGATCGCCGACGCCTATGCCGAGTACCAGCGCTGGGCGCGGCTCAGTGCCTTGATCGGCTCGGCCACCGGCGACACTTTCCGCAAGATCGCCCAGGCCTACAACCTCGACCTGCTGGTGCATCACGCCAACGCGCAGCTGCGCCAACTGGTCAAACGCTATCGCCTCAAACGTGGCGGCAGCATGCTCGGCCTGCTGGTGATGGACACGGAAATGGGCGACGAACTGCGCTCGGTGCATTCGTTGTCGGGCGGCGAGACGTTCCTCGTATCGCTCGCCCTAGCGCTGGGCCTGGCGTCGATGGCGTCGAGCACGCTGAAAATCGAATCGCTGTTTATCGATGAAGGCTTTGGCAGCCTTGATCCTGAATCCTTGCAACTGGCCATGGACGCGCTCGATGGCTTGCAGGCGCAGGGACGCAAGGTGGCGGTGATTTCCCATGTGCAGGAAATGCACGAACGGATCCCGGTGCAGATTCAGGTGCGGCGCCAGGGCAATGGTTTGAGCACGCTGGAGGTGAAATGAACACGCTGTATTCCTTCCGCCGCTGCCCTTACGCCATGCGTGCGCGAATGGCGCTGCGTTATGCGGGCGTGCCGGTGGAGATCGTTGAGGTCAGCCTCAAGAACAAACCGGCGGAAATGCTCGCGCTCTCGCCCAAGGGCACCGTGCCGGTGCTCAATGCCGATGGCGTGGTGATTGATGAAAGTCTGCAGATCATGCGCTGGGCGTTGGCGCAGAATGATCCGGATGATTGGTTGCTGGCCGGCGACGCGTTCGCAGCGCTGTGGATGGAAAAACTGATTGAGGGTAATGATCAGATTTTCAAATCGGCATTGAATCGCTACAAGTACGCCGAGCGCTACCCCGAGCGGCCGATGGAAGCTTATCGAGCGGAAGGTGCGTTGTTTCTGCAGAAACTGGATGAGCTGCTCGAAGGCCGCGATTATTTGCTCGCCGATCACCCAAGCCTCGCCGACATCGCCCTGCTGCCCTTCGTCCGACAGTTCGCTCACGTTGATCGCGAGTGGTTTGCGCAGACGCCTTATATTCGCTTGCAGGCCTGGTTGCAGCGCTTGCTCGAATCCGAGCTGTTCACCTCAATCATGAAAAAATAACCCTCTGTCCTTTTGATCGTTCCCACGCTCCGCGTGGGAATGCAGCCGGGGACGCTCTGCGTCCCATTGGAACGCGGAGCGTCCCTTGAGGCATTCCCACGCAGAGCGTGGGAACGATCTTCGTCAGGCCAGGGCGTTACACATGCCCAGCGCCATGCAATCCACTTCAAACGGCCCGAGAAAATCCAGCGCGACCTTGACCGGTGGATTGCCGGCCATCAGCCCCAGCGTGTTGGCGCGTTCAATGTTGTGCGCGATGTTGTGGTTGGCCTCTATGGCCCGGGCCAAACCGCCCACCGAGCCCTGGCCAAACCCCAAGAGTGAGGCGCCGTTGGTCATCAGCGCGAGGCTGGCGATGACCCAGAGTCTGTAGCCTTTCATGCGCCGCCGACTCCTGCGAGTTCGGCCCTGTCGACCATCGCGCTTTGCGAGCGCAGTTCGAACTGGATGCCGGGGTGGGCGACGTCGATCGGGGCGTCGAAGCTGTGTTCCATCTGCGCGCCGATGCTGACGAACAGCACCACGGCCAGGTACAGACCGATGGCCAGGTAGGCGCCGCGTTTGGCGGAAGTGAGGATTGCGCTGGCCATGGTGTTCTCCGTGGGCAAAGGTTTCGATGGCCACAGAATCAATCAAAAAAGCCGAAGCAACCACTCAGGGTTTGCAATGGTGAATATCAGCTTCGTTGATTATTTACCGGCTCTATTTGCCAGCGAGAGAAAACCTATGAGTGGGGAACGCGTACGCGCGTAGGAGCTGCCGAAGCCTGCGATCTTTTGACGATGAAGATCAAGAGATCGCAGCCTTCGGCAGCTCCAACAAGGAGATGGCAATTTCAGGCTTGGGTTTTGTGATCCAGTGCGGCGTAGAAGTTGGCGCTTTGTTGCAGGTATTTCTGGGTGTAGCTCTGGGTGTGGGATTTTTTGCTGGCGATTTCGACGTTGGCACCGGCTGGCAATACCACGGTGGCAGAAATGGCGGAAGCGGCGATGACGGAGAAGAGATTGAAATTCATGGCGGTAACCCTCGTGTTCGTTTGCTTGGTTTGCCCGGTCGGGCTGTGAAACAAACGTAACGCTCGAGGGTTGCCTCCTTGAAATCTTTTGTAGCATTAGCCGATATCAGTGCAATTAATACAACGATGCAGTCCCCGTAGACCGGGGCCTGTGGCTTATTGTCGCACCAGGAATTTCAGATCGCTTGGCGCGTCCATCGGCAGTTTTTGCACGGTTTTGCCCAGCAGACCGGTCTTGGCATCGCGTTCGACGACGACAATCTGGTTGCTCTTCTGGTTGGCAATCAAGACGAATTTACCGCTCGGATCAAGGGCAAACTCGCGCGGGTGATCACCTTCGACCGAGCGCTTTTGCAGCTCTTTGAGCTGACCGGTCGCAGGATCAATGCCGAACACTACGAGCTGATTGGCCGTGCCGCGATTGCTCACGTAGAGAAACTTGCCGTCAGCCGAAGCATGCAGCGCCGCGCCGGCCTTGTCCGAGGTTGGCTGGCCCGCCGCGAGATCGACCAGTTGTGTCTGGGTCAGTACGCCGTCCTTGTAGTCGAACACCGCAACCTGCGCGCTCATCTCCATGGTCAGCCAAGCGTGTTTGCCATCAGCGCTGAACAGCAGATGACGCGGGCCACTACCGGCCGGCAAGGCTACCGAGGCGGTTTTCGCCGGGGTTAGCGGCAAGTGCGGGTTGGCCTTCGGGTCGTATTGATAGATGAAAACCTTGTCCGCGCCCAAATCATTGGAGAACACATAGCGCCCGTCCGGCGAAGACACCGTCGAGTGCACATGATTGGAAGCCTGACGCTCAGGATTGACCCGGCTGGCCGGGTGACCGCTCATCTGCACCACCGGTTTCAGCTGGCCGTCGGCATCGACCGGCAATACCGCCAGGGTGCCGCCCGGATCTTCCATCACCGAGTAGTTGCTGACGAACAGGTGTCTGGCATCAGCGCTGAGGCTGGAATGGGTCGGCTCGTTACCGAGGCTCTGCACCTGATTGATCAGGCTCAGCGCATGGGTCTTCGGGTCGATGGCGAAGCTGCTGACGCGGCCGACCGGGTCAGTCTGGCCCGGACCGTTTTCATTGACCACGAACAGGCGTTTCTGGTCTTTCGAGAGGGTCAGCCACGAAGGGTTTTCGGTCTTGACCACTTGCAGTGGCTTGGCGTCGATCTGGCCGGTGGCGCTGTCAAACTGCATGCGGTAGATGCCCTGGCTGGAACCGGCGGTGTATGAGCCGACCAGCAACTGCAAGGTGTCGGCAGAGGCGCTGGAAAGCCCCATCGCGCCGACGCTGCCGGCCATCAGCAAAGGCCAGAAATTACGCATTTTCATTATTGTCATCCTCATCGTCGCTGCTGCTGACTACGTCGCCGAGGCACACCAGACGATGCTCGCCCGTGGTCTTGGTGTCGCTGGCGTAACCGACGATCAGCCAGCTCTGCAGCGTCTCATCGAACGTCGCCGCCGCGACCTGCGCCGGGGTGAATTCCCAGTGTTTGGCTGCACGGCCATCGATGCATTCGATGTGCAGGTTATCGTCCTCGTCGAGGGCGAATTCGAAGGCGTGCAGGCCATCGATTTCGACCATACCGCAGTGTTCGAGGGCGTTGAGAAGGGTTTGGGCAGTCATGGCAAACAGTCTTTCTAGGGGGAAAGGGCCAATGATAGCCCAATGTGATCCAGAGGCCCCTGCTGGAACCTCTGTGGGAGCGAGCCTGCTCGCGAAGACGGTGTGCCAGCTAACAAATAACTGGCTGATATTCCGCTTTCGCGAGCAGGCTCGCTCCCACAGGGGGCATCGGCTTGGCTTTAGATCGCCTCTCGCGATGGCTTGCCATCCACCAAACGCTGAATCCGCAGCGGGTTGGCGTTTTTCAGCGGTTCGGGCAGCAAGCTGTCCGGGTAGTTCTGGAAGCACACCGGGCGCAGGAAGCGATCGATCGCCAGCGTGCCCACTGACGTGCCGCGCGCATCGGACGTCGCCGGGTACGGCCCGCCGTGCACCATCGAATCGCACACTTCGACACCGGTCGGATAACCGTTGAGCAGGATGCGCCCGACTTTCTGTTCCAGCAGCGGCGTCAGTTCGGCGAATTGCTCGAAATCAGACGGCTCGCCGATGATCGTCGCGGTCAGTTGACCGTGCAGGCCATGCAGCGCCGCGCTCAGTTGTGCCTGATCGGCTACTTCGACGATTACTGTGGTCGGGCCGAACACTTCTTCCTGCAGCACTTCATCGCCGTTGATCAACAGGCTGACATCGGCCTTGAACAACTGCGGCTGCGCCTGATTGCCCTGCTGCTGATTGCCGGCCAGATGCTCGATGCCGCTGTGCGCCAGAAGCTTTTCCAGGCCTTTGCCATAGCTGCCGAGGGTGCCGGCGTTGAGCATGGTTTGCGCCGGTTGATCACCGATTGCAGCGCCGACTTGTTGGACAAACGCGCTGAACTGCGGCGAGCGAATACCGATCACCAGACCCGGGTTGGTGCAGAACTGACCGCAACCCTGAACCACCGAAGCGGTCAGATCGCGGGCGACGGTTTCCGAGCGCGTGGCCAGTGCTTGCGGCAAAACGATCACCGGGTTGATGCTCGACATCTCGGCGAACACCGGGATCGGTTGCGGACGTGCGGCAGCCATGTCGCACAAGGCGCGACCGCCCTTCAGCGAACCGGTGAAACCAACGGCCTGAATCGCCGGATGCTTGACCAGCCATTCACCGACGCCGCCACCGTAGATCATGTTGAACACGCCGGCGGGCATGCTGGTTTTTTCAGCCGCGCGAATGATCGCGTCGGCGACCAGTTCAGCGGTGGCCATGTGGCCGCTGTGCGCCTTGAACACTACCGGGCAACCGGCGGCCAGCGCTGCTGCGGTATCGCCACCGGCAGTGGAGAACGCCAGCGGGAAGTTGCTGGCACCAAACACGGCGACCGGGCCGAGGCCGATGCGGTACTGACGCAGATCCGGACGTGGCAGCGGCTGGCGATCCGGCAATGCCTGATCGATGCGTGCGCCGTAGAAATCACCGCGACGCAGGACTTTGGCGAACAGACGCATCTGCCCGCTGGTGCGACCACGCTCGCCCTGAATGCGACCGGCCGGAAGCGCGGTTTCGCGGCAGACCACGGCGACGAAATCGTCGCCAAGCGCATCCAGCTCATCCGCGACCGCATCGAGGAACTGCGCGCGACGTTCGGCGCTGAGGCTGCGATAGGTCGGGTAAGCCGCAGCGGCAGCCTTGGCGGCGGCGTCGACTTCTTCGGCCGTGGCCTGAATGAAATCGTGCGGCAAGGCCTCGCCAGTGCTGGCGTCGACCGAGTGCAGTTTGACGCTGCCGGCGGCGCTGCGCTGACCGCCGATGTAGTTGTGACCGAGAATCTGAGTCATGGGATCTCCTTAAAGGGTGCCGATGCTGTCCGGTTCAAAAGCCGCCTGAACCGGTGCGATACCGTTGACCAGCGGTGCGCCGAAGTCGGCCTGGCTGATCTCGAACGTGTCGCCCGGCTGGGTGCGGATGCCGTCGGCAAACGACAGGGTCGCAGTGCCGAAAAAGTGAATATGCACGTCGCCCGGACGCAGGAACTGACTGTATTTGAAGTGGTGGTACTCAAGGTTCGCCAGGCTGTGGCACATGTTGGCCTCGCCGCTGAGGAACTCGTTCTGCCAGAGCACTTCGCCGTCACGCAGGATTCGGCTGGTGCCGGCAAGGTGTTGAGGCAATTCACCGGTACGAAGTTCCGGGCCATAACTGCAACTGCGCAATTTCGAGTGCGCCAGGTACAGGTAATTCTTGCGTTCCATGACGTGGTCGGAGAACTCGTTACCGACGGCGAAACCGAGGCGATACGGCTTGCCATCGTTGCCGATGACATACAGGCCGGCCATCTCCGGCTCTTCGCCGGCGTCCTCGGCGAACGGCGGCAGCGGGAACGGCTGCCCCGGACGCACGACAATGCTGCCGTCGCCCTTGTAGAACCACTCTGGTTGCACGCCGGCCTGCCCCGCCGCCGGTTTGCCACCCTCCACGCCCCATTTGAAAATGCGCATGGTGTCGGTCATCGCCGCTTCATCGCCGGCCTGCTGGTGCATCTTGTCCCGGGCCGAAGCGCTGCCCAGGTGCGTCAGACCGGTACCGCTGACCAGCATGTGCGCCGGATCCGGGTGATCGAGTGGCGGCAGAATGCGCAGGTCTTTGAGCAATTGCGCGTAGTCGTGGCTGGCACCGAGGCCGAGGCTTTGCACTTGCTGCTCAAGCGAGCCGCCGGCCTCGATTGCGGCCAGGGCCAGATCACGGACACTGCGGGCGTCCTTGACTTCGCGGACCTGACCGTTGTCGACCACGCCGACCCGGCGCTCGCCGTTGAGTAATTCGAATTGAACCAGATGCATGATTTTCTCCTGTTCCATCAAAAACGCCGCTATCCCCTGTGGGAGCGAGCCTGCTCGCGAAAGCGGTGTACCAGTCACCAGCAGTGTTGAATGTGATGGCCTCTTCGCGAGCAGGCTCGCTCCCACAGGGGCCAGTGTTGGTCAGTCAGGTTCGGGTCGCGCCACGGGCGCTGGCGGCGAACTGGTCGACGGGCAGCACATGCTCGCGTTCCAGCACGCGGTAGACGATGCCGGTCAGAATCAGCCCGAACACCATCACGCCCGAGAGGAAGTACAGTCCGGACGCCAGATTGCCGGTGTATTCCTTCAACGCGCCGATCACGAACGGCCCGATGTAACCGCCGAGGTTGCCCACCGAGTTGATCAAGGCAATCCCCGCCGCGGCACTCGCGCCAGCAAAGAAACGCCCCGGCAAGGTCCAGAACACTGCGGTGCATGAGAACAGCGCGAACGCCACCAGACACAGCGCCGCCAGTTGCGCCACCGGCAGCGACAGCCAGGCACTGAGGAACAGGCCCAGCGCACCGAGCACATAGAGCACCGCCAAGTGGCCGTAGCGATCATTCAAGCGGTCGGAGCTGCGCGGAATGATCAGCAGGCCGATGATCCCGAAAATGTATGGCACCGAAGAGACGAAACCGGTGACCAGATCGCTGCCGCCGAACTGTTTGATCAACGTCGGCAGCCACAGGCCGAGGCCATAAATGCTCAGGGTCACCGGCAGATAGAACAGCGCCAGCAACAACACGCGCTTGTCTTTCAATGCATGCAGCGGATTGCCGTGACGGGTCTGGCCGTACTCCTGCAAGTCCTTTTTCAGTTCGCCGGTCAGCCAGTCTTTTTCCGCCTGATCCATCCACTTCACTTGCTGCGGGCCGTCCGGCAGCCAGCGCAGGACCGGCCAGGTCAGCAGGATCGCCGGCGTGCCGATGACGATGAACAGCCACTGCCAGCCATGCAGACCAAGGATGCCGTCCATGCCCAGCAAGCCACCGGACACGGGACCGGTGATCATCATCGCGATGGGTTGCGACAGGATGAACAGGCCGAGGATCTTGCCGCGATGGCGCACCGGGAACCATTGGGTGATGTAGTACAGCACGCCGGGGAAGAAGCCCGCCTCGGCCGCGCCGAGCAGAAAGCGCATCACATAGAAGCTGTGCGGCCCTTGCACAAAGGCCATGCCGATGGTGATCGCGCCCCAGGTGATCATAATCCGCGCGAACCAGCGCCGCGCGCCGAAGCGTTCGAGCATCAGGTTGCTGGGAATCTCGAGAAGAAAATAGCCGATGAAAAACAGCCCGGCACCGAGGCCATAGGCGGCGTCGCCGATGCCGATGTCGGCGCCCATGTGCAGCTTGGCGAAGCCGACGGCGGAGCGATCCACATAGGCGATCAGGTACAGCAGGATCAGGAAGGGAATCAGTTTCAGTGTGATGCGCCGGACAAGCCGCAATTCCTGGCTCATGAGATCGGTCTCCGATTGTTGTTTTTATAGAACCTCGGGGGACGCCTCTCGCCAAAACAGCCAGGGCCATCCCTCCGTCGAAAACGACTATATAGTAATACTAATTACCCAACAACTCTTCCAAAGCGCGGATTTTGAGCTTAGATTAAGCGTCAGCTCGCAAAAAATAGTCTTACAATAAGAGAATCGATCATGTCTGATAAGAAACCCACCCTGCGCTCCGCCCAATGGTTTGGCACGGCCGACAAGAACGGCTTCATGTACCGCAGCTGGATGAAGAATCAGGG
>Ga0308168_1000906_pt1 | contig 30448 bp, 41 predicted proteins | sample PhyCR2_FD_202133 | JGI IMG/M metagenome (GOLD analysis project Ga0308168, IMG submission 202133) | Phyllosphere microbial communities from UC Gill Tract Community Farm, Albany, California, United States - DLSLRC.R2 | ecosystem: Host-associated > Plants > Phyllosphere > Unclassified | place: USA...
AAGATTGTGCCTCAATCTTATAATCACTTTTAAACAGGCAGAAACTTTCTGGGCATCAGTAGGTTCGTCAATTGTTAACTTTTCATAAATAGCATTCCGAGCCCCAGGCTGATAATCAGCGAGACCCTCCAACGCGTCAGGGCCATTGAATTCGTTTGTGTAGCGTTGCTTAAAAAAATCAAAGATACTATCTGAATTTACAGGATTTTCTTGTGTTAGATGGATGAGGTTTTCGGCGTAATTATCGGTTTCATTTAAGCGAGCATTCCGGTCAAAAAGACGTTGCTCAGCATAGTAAAACCCCATCGTAAAATCGAAAATTGCTTGTAATAGATTGTCAGGAGGTGGGTTATCAACACCAAAAAGTACGACTATGCGATTACTGTCAATCATAAAATCCCTCTTTCATGTGAATAATTATCTTGCCAGATATAGAACTTTCGATATGTATGTTGTCAACATACTGTAGGGTCTTCATTCAATAGCATCTAACAATAATGGGCAATTCGCTTTGTTATAGAGTCTTCCCGCTTCCTGTTTTACTGCATTGGTGTTTAGTCCCGGATCGGCATCCCATAACAACGCCTGTTGTGCTGAAGTAAAACTTGCGAAGTCAATCAATAGCTCTTCTCTGTTGGTGTCAGGTTCGTACTCATGCATTGATTTAATATAGTTCTCCGCGGCATACTTCATTAATTTATGCTCGTTGTTTTCTTTAAAATCAGAGAGATGTTGCAAGCCCTCATAGAAAGCACAGGTAACATAGACCTTAGCCTTTTCACTATACTTATTTGCAATGTCATAATTAGTTGCCTGTGAAACAGAAGAGGCAAACACAAGGGCTAGAATTAACGGCTTAATTTTCATGTCAGACCTCAAAAATGTAATGGCATAAAAATACTATTTTTCTGAATGTTTAGAAATGACCTAAAACAGCTTTTAACTAATAGTGCCTAATACCATCAGGGTGTTACTGACCACAAATTTTACGACTAACTTATTTTGAGGTTCAACTGGAGCAGTCGGACAATGGGGGCTCATTTATTGATCAGAAATAAATGATCGATCATCTATTTGATGAGTCAGTGCGGTAACTTGATTTGGTAATCAGCACAGAAGTCCAGTACGTACAGGCATTCAGCGGGGCTTTCGGTTTCGTTGACCACGTCGCAGCCACCGGGATGAAGGCAGTTGCAATGCTGGCAGCTCAGACGATTGTCGAAGCAGTCTTTCGCCATGTGGTACCCGTTGCTGAATCTGTGAGGAAAATCATAAGAGGGGCAGCGACAAGTTACCTGGCGTCCGTCCCAATACGCTTTCCCGCTGGTCATTACTCAGCACCTGGCGCTTCGATCGGCTTGATGGTATCCAGTAGCAATCTGGCGCGACCGTGGCCGCCGCAGCGCTGGCCGGTGTCGCGGTAGTAAAACTCTTTTGAAGACACGGCCCACGTCGTGGCGGTCATGTGTATTTTTACGCGCTTCTGCCCGTCGTTACGCACGACGATGGCGGTATGTGTTTTTGCTTTAGGCATGGTGATCGCCTCTATAGAAAGGGAGATGACCAGCCCAGAACGGGCTGGCGCTGCTTGTTTTTAAAAAGGAATATCGTCGTCGAAGTCCTGAACCGGCTGTAATGCTGTGTTACGGTTCTGCAGGCCAGATGTTCTGGTCTGATTCGTCTGGTTGGCATAAGGATTTGCTGGGGGGTGTGCGCCGTTGGCGCGCTGCGCGTTGGTACCAGCATTCGGATCGCGCTCATCTCTGTCTTTCAGTGCGGCAACCATCTTGTCGACGGCTTCAGCTGGTTGGTTCTCGGCGTGCTCGGCATATGTTTTACGGGTCCCGCACTTGAATGCCTGGCGGATCTCCATCCGGTAACCCTCGCCACCATTGACTTTCGTATACAGGGTTTTCTGAAGAACAAGGCCAACTGATTTACCAACCAAACCCTGATTGTGCCATTCAACTCCATCCGGCCCCTGCACCTGAACTGGCGCTGCTTCTTTGATGCCTGCCGACCACATCAGGGCGGAGATCAGACCCATGCCGAACGTCGGCTCGCCGTCCTTACCCAGATAGTTGATGCGCAGGTAGTTGGCTTTCGCGCCGTTAGAGTCGAGGCTGATTTCCAGCGCTTGCGACTGACTGCCGTCTTTACCGAAGGTGTAAACAGCGGAAGAGATAACGCCTTCATAAGCGCCGTTCTCAGAGATACCCATGGTGCCAGCCTTTTTGGCTGCTTCCGGATCGAATTTAAAGCTCATTGGTTGTTGCATCAGATTGTTGCTCCTAAGGAATCAGACATGAAGTCGCAGATAGCGACGTCCACAGCTTTGAGGTCGTTGTCCATTTCGGACTGATCAGGGAAAAGGTCAGGCGGGGCTTTGGCCGTGTCGTTGTCGTCACCTTTGATCAGGAAGACGTGCTTACCGTCTTTCTTGATGGCGCGCAGAACGATGGAGAAATACCCCTCAGGCGTCAGCTTTTCGTTCAGCATCTTCCCGGCGGTTTTCATTCGGATCTTGCCTTCGCTTTCTTCGGTGTGAGCCAGAAAGTAAACGCGAACGTCGTCCGGCAGCTGCGTGGCGGCGGTGATAATCCGCCATACGTGATCGGCCATTTCAGTGAACTTGGTGTAGCCGGTCTGGTAGGCCCGCATCATATTTTCGTGCTGCATGACGACCTGAAAGTCATCGATGATCAGCACCTTTCGCGATTTCGATAGAACCATGCGCTGGATCTTGTCCTGCACTTCATTCCAGTCATCGGTACGGAAAACATTGCCGCGCTGCGGTTCGCCGTTGGCGTCCGGCTGGCCGTGAATGCGCCAGCCTTTCGAACGGAACGGGAGTAGTTTGGGGATGCATTGGATCAGAAGGCATTCTTCTGGCACAAAGTTGCGCAGGCTATACGACTTGCCCGCGCCGGAGTCCCCGAGTATCAGAACTGGAGTACCCATCAGAACATCGCTCCCATGTAGTGGCGCATTGTGTATTTCTGATCCTCATTGAGGTCCATATTCGATAAACACCATCGAAAATATTCGGGATGGTTTGCTCCGATATCCGCGAAGGTTTGGTCTTTGTGCTTCCCGAATTTCATGATGTGCAGCAGCGAAGGGTTATTGGTGATATCCCGCATTTCTGACACTTTCCAGTGCGCCAGGCTGTTCATGTAGAGCAGGGTGGTGGCAGTGACGTAGCAGTCATACAGTGCGCGGTGTGCGTAAAGCCCATCAGGAACTTGCGGATCTAATCCAAACCGATAGCGCAGATACTGGTTGCCGTGGGATTTCTCTTCCGGCCAGAGCTTGCGGGACAGTTTCAACGTGCAAATCCATGGTGCGGTGATCTGAGGCAACTTCTCGCGGTCGAATGCGGCGTTGTGGGCTACGTAGAGATCAGCGCCGAGGTATTTATCAATCACATCTGCGATTGGAGACGCGTCAGCGACCATTTCCTCGGTGATGTGGTGGATTGCCATAGCTTCAAAGCTGATAGGCTCAGAAGGGCGCACAAAGTCGCTGATGGGGTTACAGATTTCACCGTTTACGATATCTACGCTGGCAATTTCGATCACCTCGCCCTCTATGGAGGTGGTTTCGGTGTCGATCACTCTAAATATGGGCATGCTGATTTCCTGCGTCGGTTTGGGCATCGAGAACTGCCTCGAGGTGAGATAGCCGCACGGCCAGCTTTTCGAGCGCCGCCGGTGATATGCGCCGAGCGATGCACAGCGATAAGATCAGGTCTTCCGTGATTTTTGCCTTGTTCGGCACGTTCGGCTTCACATGCATACGGCGTCCACCAGCAGCAGGAAAAGCGTTACCGCGAACAACAGCGCAGTCGGGAACCAAAAGCCGCGCCATGTCAGCGGCTGCCAATTGCGAACGTCATCGCCTGACAGCTTGTGGCGATACTGGATTTTTTGTGCAGGCTTCATTTCCATGATGTTCTCCGTTTAACGTGAGTGGTCAGCCAGACCGGCCAGCTGTGTTTCTGCGTGCAGCAGCTGCTGAACACGACGACCGGCAAAGCGACATGCATTGATGAACAGGTGCGCTGGCGCGGCGTTGTTGAAAGTGGATTTCGTTGCATTGGAATCTCCGATTTAATCCATGACAAAGCGCCCGCGCTGGCAGGCTTCTTTGAGTTGAATTAATATTTTCTTAGGAGTTATTTGTTAGCTGATTGCTTTATGAGGAGTAAGTTTTAAAATGAAGTATTGTTTAGTAAATAATCTTGAAAGCAGGTTATAAATGTCTACCTGCTTTCAAACTGAATGGTTTTTAATGTCTAGCAAATAGATATTTATAATAAAACTCTTGCGGGGAATTTAATGATACTACGAGTTGGTTATTTTCAATAAGGTGAAAACATTTTGAGCAAATCTCCTCCACTAATTCCTTGAATAAAACTAAGTTGATGGTTGATACATAATCGCTGAGAGAGTCTCTGTATACACCATCCCATTTTTTTGTGGGGTGTTGTATAAGATCCGTTCCTTCCTTTGTGAATCTAAAAACGACATTATCAACATTTTTATGCTGACTAACGCTTAGTAGGCTCCCATCATGTAAAAGTCCATTTCGTAGACTTACTATTGAGGATATTTCATCTTTATTGAGAGCGCTAAAAAGGCTTAGAGCTCGTTTGATTCCATTCTGATAACTAGAGCTTGTTTTTAATGGAGTGTATAAACTGCCTATCTGATCTAATATTGCGTATGAAAGCATTAACGGGACATATTGGTTTGTCCGAGTGTTGTTGAAAGAAGCTGCGAGAGACTCACGCAAGTCAAATAAACTGGAAGATATTTTTACATTCTTCAAGCCAATTGATGGCGTAAGTTTCTTTAAGTGAATATATGCCATATCTTCAACACTTAGTTCATCTAAATCTTTCCCTGAGAAATAAGAATTTATACTGTTTCTATCTTTAGGGTCAAACGTCAACATGAAAGCCACCTTTAATTAACAACCATAATATGAAGTATATTTTAAACCGAAAGAACGATTTAATTATTCAAGCAATATATCGTGCTGGATTTTATAGGCATTGAATTATCTTTAGCAAGAGCTTACATCACCTCAGTTCTACGTTGACAATCTTTATCTAACGAGGCTTTCTCCTTAAAGAACATTTAGCGGTCGATCCCTTTCGGGGCCGGAAGTGATTACATCGCTCACCTCATCGCGTGTTGCTTAGTTGGCGTCCTGCCGTGTCGATGGAGTGATAATAGCCTTGAGTATTTTTAATAGCAATGAGTATTGACGGAAATCCAATAGCAATGGGTATAATCCGGTGATTTGAAAGGGAATTTATTTGAAGGATTTTTTTTGCAAGGGAGGGTTTTGCGCTTACTGCACTTGTAGGCGTGATGGCACAACAACAAAATTTGCATAGCCGAAAGGCAGGCGTAAGCTAAAATACAACTGTATAAATGAACAGTATTTGTTTATATTAAATCAGATTGTAGCTGTGTGGGGTAACGTATGTTGTTAATATTAGAGAGGAAGAGCTGCGGGGTGTATGAAACAAAAACCCTGCCAGAGCAGGGTGTGAGTGATTACATTCTGAAATCTCTTAACAGCAAGACGGTAACCCCGATCAGGGATTTGGGATCTGCCTCTATAAGCGGAACGCGACCATCGTCAACAGATAAAAACCCATGAGACCCGCCATCTAAAAAGCGGAAAGCGGAAAATGTGTTATTGATTTTGGCAATCACAAGATCGCCGGTGCCTGGTGTCATTTCTGTATCGACGATAAGAATTGAACCGGCTGGCGCTTCAGCACAACCGCTATTGCGCTTCAATATATATGCTCGCCAGCTGGAGAGTGGTTTTCCTTTAGGTGAAATAACGAAGTCGTCGGTCTCACCATTCTCATCCCAAACCGCGATCTGATGTGATCGGTCAACCCTTGGCTGATATGAAACGTCTTTCCCGCCATCCATATCACCTACACCATTAGCGAGCCAATCGACATTAACACCCAAGGCATTCGCAATATCCACCAATTTACCTGATGTCTTGGCTTTGCCTTTGGTCAGCCTCCAAATAGTGGGCTGAGCCACGCCGGATGCCTCGGCTAAAGCTGCCTGAGTCATGTTTCCGCGCAACTCCATTGCTCTATTTAATCGTTCAGCGAGTGTCGTTTTCATGTTGAGAAATTTATAGCTACACGTATCAACCGTCAAACACTCATGGCTATTGCTTAAATTAATACTCATTGCTATTATCCTTTTAGTTTAATACGCAAGAGGATTGGTTATGACCAATAAAGTTATTCAGAAAGCTATCAGCATTGCTGGGAGCCAGCAAAAACTGGCTTCAATGTGCGGCGTCAAGCAGCCCACGGTTTGGCGCTGGCTTCATGGTGGGCGCGTGGATATCAGTAATGTGATGTCCGTAGTTAAAGCAACTAACGGGAAAGTCCAGGCACATGAGATCCGCCCAGACATCCCAGAGGTTTTCCCACATACCACAAAATCCGTGGATGCGGCATAACACTCAATTAACAAGGAAATGATAAGTGGAAACAAACGCAACAACACGCAACTCAGAACTGCCAAAACTCAAGCCCCGTGACATGGAGCAACTTGTTTTGCGGCAGCTTCAACTGCACGGGCAGAAGCCTATTGCTGATGAAATCGGGATGGATGAATCGACCATAAGCCGGTGGAAGCAGGGAAACATTGAACAGTTCTGCAAGTTCCTTGCGGCGTTGGGCATTCAGCTGGCGCCACCTGAGGCGGTGCTGGTTCGACGAGATTATTTGTTCTCGATGGAGACCCTGGCCGAAATCGGTATGAAGGCTGAGCGCATGCGCCCGGAGCCGATTGGTTTTAACTGAGGGCATGGGAATGGGTTACTGCAAACCAAAAAGAAAAGCCGCACTGCGCCAACAGTACGGCCATCACTTCTTTAAAAACCACTGAGGTTTTAACCATTATGCACAAGAACAAGCGTCCAACGCAACCCCGTGAAATTACGCGCTATGACTACGTTCGACCTGCCGATCCTATCGGTGCTGCGCCTAAGGCTTTTCAGCAACGTTTTGCTGCTGAATGGAGAAGGGTGCTGGCGCAGCATGAGGTCAAAAAAGATGAATAGCACTGCTGAAATAATCCAATTTCGCGCGCCAGAAGTGCGCGAGGAGCGTCGCGTGGCTGATACCGATGATGGGTATACCAGACTGGCAAACATGCTCTTAGAAGAATACGCAGGCGCTGACCTAACGAAGCGTCAGTTCAAAGTGCTGCTGGCAGTAATAAAGCTGACGTATGGCTGGAATAAAAAAATGGACCGGATCAGTGATTCGCAAATTTCGGCGATAGCACGGCTGCCTGTGAAACGTTGCAATGAGGCAAAGCTTCAACTGGTTGAAATGAATGTTCTTCTTCAGCAAGGGCGCCAATTTGGTCCCAATAAAAACGTGTCTGAATGGCGAATCCCTCAAAACGAGGGATTATCCCTCAAGTCAGGGGATAAAAAATCCCTCAATTTAGGGGATGGCTATCCCTCAAAGCAGGGGGACACCAAAGACATTATTCCAAAGACATTAAAAACAGATCCCCCTAAAGCCCCCAAGGGGGAGAACGGGAAGGAATTTTCAGAACACGTTCTGGCAGAAGCAAAACAGGCTCTGGAGTATTACAACGAGCTCACAGATGGTAGCTGTCGTTCTGCAGAACCCTTCGCAGTGCTACTTACTAAAACCCAGTCTCGCAGCGCCTACACCCTGCAAGACCTGCAGTTGGTTATTCGCTGGGTGGTGCAGAAGTGGAAACGCAGGAATAGCACCGTGGCGAAGCCTGCCAACATCTGCCGAGTAAACCGGTTTGATGGGTACTTGTCCGACGCCGAAGTCTGGCAGAAAACCTGCGTAGACATCGACTGTCAGGCCGTGATTGATGCCTACAACGACGTGACCGCCGGTCGCATGGCGCCAGCTGATTTGTACCGCGACCGCTCTATCGCTATCCGTGAGCTGGCGAGCCATCTTGCCAAACAAACGCCGGAAGGTTTCCGCGCGTACTTCAGGGCGTTCCTTGCCGATGCCCGTGAATATTATTTTGGTGGCGCTGATGGCCTTGGCTGGCGCGCAGATTTCGATTACCTGATGCAGCCGAAGACGCTGCGCAAAGTGCGGGAGGGAACCCTGTGATCAATACCGATATTGAGGCCAGCGTGATCGGCGGCCTGCTGCTGAACGGCTATACCCCAGACGCGGCGGATGTGTTGGCTACTCTCAGCCATGAGGCTTTCTCAGTGCCGTTTTACCGAGACACGTTCAAGGAAATTAAGCGTCAAGCCAACAATCGCGGCCTGATCGACGGTTTGCTGGTGGCTGAGGCAATGGGTAATGACCAGTTCGCTAACGTCATGGAAACCATGCGTCAGTGTCCGTCCGCGGCGAACCTGAAAGGCTATGCGCGCATCGTCGGCGAGTTCTCTCAGATCCGCCAGTTTTCCCAACTGATGGAAACCTATTACGACCAGATCACCGGTGCGAATAACCACGAACGGGCGATCGATACCATTCAGGAGTTCGTCAGTCAGGTGATGAGCATCAACCGGCCGGCGGATGAGGTTCAGCCCGTTCACATCGATGAGCTGATGGGCTCATATGCCGAATTGCTGGAACATCGTCTCCTGAACGGCGAGGAGTCGGATACTCTGAAAACCGGTATTCCTGAGCTGGATGAAATTACCGGCGGACTAAACAACGAAGATTTGATAATCGTTGCGGCGCGTCCTGGCATGGGCAAAACCGAGTTTGCTTTGACCGTGGCCGAAGGCGTGGCGGAAAGCACTATTCGGATCGGGGAAGACGTTTTCCCGCGCGGCGTGCTGATTTTCAGCATGGAAATGAGCGCGCAGCAGGTCATTGAACGCCAGCTGGCTGGCGCTGCCAACATGCCTGTTTCAGCCCTGCGCAAGCCATCTCGGATGGACGATGAGGATTGGGCACGCATATCGATGGGAATTAAGCGTCTGTCTGGCCTGCAGGTGTGGGTGGTGGATGCATCGAAGCTGACCATAGAGCAGATCCGCGCGATTGCGGAACGGCACAAACGGAAATACCCAAATCTCTCTCTCATCCTTTGCGATTACCTCGGACTGATCGAGAAGCCGCGTGCTGAACGAAACGATCTGGCGATCGCCCACATCTCAGGCGGCATGAAACGTATGGCGAAAGACCTGAAGACGCCAGTGATGTCGCTCAGCCAGCTCTCCCGCGACGTTGAGAAGCGCCCCAAAGGCCAGAAGCGCCCGGTTAACTCAGATCTGCGCGACGGCGGGAGCATCGAGCAGGACGCAGACGGAATTTACATGCTGTACCGCGAAGCCGTTTATGACCCTGAGAGCCCGGCGGCGCCATTCGCCGAAATCATCGTGACCAAAAACCGTTTTGGTGAGCTGGGTATCGTTTACCAGCATTTCAAAAACGGGCACTTCATGCCAACCGATCAGGCACACGCCGCCGAGATGTGCAAACAGCGCCAGCATGTACCAACCGGGTCACCGCGTCGTTATGGGAAGGATGAATTCTGATGGATGACTTCTGCCTGCACGAAACCACTAAGGCACAGCTGTGGCCTGTACTGAAAGAGTTGGTCGCATCCGGTAAACGGTACCGCGTCAGCATCAAGGAGTGGAAAGAAAAGCGCTCACTCAGCCAGAACTCGCTGCTATGGAAATGGAACGGAGAAATCGCCGGGCAGCTCGTAAAAGCCGGAAAGGGTACTTTTACCGGCGAGCAGCTGCATGAATACCTCAAAGAGATTTATTGTCCGGCGAAGGCGATCACCGTCATGGGTGAAACGCGCTACGTGAAATCGACCAAGTTACTCGATACCGGGGAAATGACGCTTTACCTCGACCAACTTAATACGTGGGCGCGTCACCGCGGCATCCGCTTGACCATTCCAGCCCGATGCGAATACCAGCAACTTAGAACACAACAGGGAGCCTGATGAAAACCTACGCGATAACGCCCCTTCCTAAGCCACGGATGACGCAGAGAGACCGCTGGAAACAGCGCCAGCCTGTGCTGCGTTATCGCGCCTTCTGCGACGAGGTGCGGCTAAACCGTATTTCTCTGCCTGATTGCGGCTGGCACGTCACGTTTGTATTGCCCATGCCCGCCAGCTGGAGCAAAAAGAAAAAGACAGAAATGGCTGGCAAACCTCACCAGCAGAAACCAGACAAAGACAATCTGGAAAAAGCATTGCTCGATGCGATTTTCGAAGACGACTGCCGGATCTGGGACGGTCGCGTCTCAAAAGTTTGGGGTGAAACCGGTCAGATAATTATTGGAGAAACAGCATGAATCTCGAAGCAGCTATAAAGCATTTTTCACCGAAAAGCTTGATGATCAGCGACTCATCGCGCGCGACAGCATCTTCTGCCCTGACCGGTACCGATGTGATGGCTGCTCTGGGTATGGCGCAGGCGCGCGCTGAACTGGGATTCGCTCTGTTCTTCGCAAAACACATGAAAGACCGGCAGAGCAGGGATAAAGCCGTGAAACTGCTGGCGCAGATCGCCATGAAGATAGCGCCAGTGACCATCGGCAAAGTTGCTGGTCGACGAATGGCAAAGGCCATGTTGATTCTCTGTGGTCAGGCGGTAGAGGTTTATTGCCGCACTGCAGACGATCCTCATGTGCGCTGCCCGCAGTGTAAAGGCCGTCGAAAAGTTGCAGCGATAGCGCTGGCGAACGGCGGGGGAGTCGTTTGCGATTATGCTTTGATGGGCCTGGCCGAAGGGCAATTTAGTGAGCCTGAGGAGCGTGAATGTCCGCGTTGTCATGGCACTGGTTTGAAAGCATCCCCATCCTCACGCGCTTACCGGGCGGTAAATGCGTTGTTGCCTGAGTTGCCTCAGCGTACCTGGTCCCTTAATTGGAAACCTTTGTACGATGAACTGCTGAGTCGCTGCGAGGCCGAGGAATCCCAGGCAGATGCTCAGTTTATGAAAATAACACGTTGCGATACGATGGCGGCATAATTCTAATTTATCGTTAATTTTAGCGACGCGTTAGTTGCATTCTTGCCAAAAGTGTAATAGATTTTTCCTAATGATGGGATTTCATTACCCCAAAGATTTTAAGCCTCGGCATTAGCTGAGGCTTTTTCATTCGTAAAGCAAAAATTAATCTTGCTGCCACTTTATACTGGATGTATGTACAGTTATAGGTTAATGTAACCCATCGAAAGCACTTTACCTTTTGTAATTCGTTCCATTAATTTGTATTTGTTGTAAGATTGGATGATGTTTAAACCTAGGATGGTTTAAAGAATTCATGACATATCCAGTAAAACAAATTAATGATTTTGCGAAGGATCTTGAGCAACTAGGCACCAAAGAAAAATTTTGGTTTCCTTACTCGGACGGTCAATCGGAGCAACTATGGTTGTTCAAATATTCCTGGGCTGAAACTGGTGAGCACTGGTCTGAAAAGTGTGCGGCGGAAATTTGCCATCTTTTAGGAATCCCCCATGCCCCTTATGAGCTCGCTATCTCAAATGGACGAGTTGGAGTTATCACTCCCAACATCATTCCAAATGGTCATCGGATGGTCATGGGAAACGAGGTGTTACATGCAAATAGCAATGAATACCCTCGTCCTCAGCCTAAAGTTGATGATGAGCAAATCGTGCGAGTTCGCGAGCATACGGTTAAACGAGTTTTGGGGTGTCTTGATCAAGACCATTTTCGTCCCCCTGTAAGTGAGTATCCATTGGATGGCCTCAATGCAGGTGATGTATTTTGTGGGTATTTGTTGCTCGATGCCTTAATCAGTAATCAGGATAGGCATCATGAGAACTGGGCGATTATTCTTAATGGTGAAACTAATGAATGTTTTCTTTGCCCTACCTATGATCATGCAGCGAGCCTCGGACGAGAACTCAAAGAGACTGAGTGTACTGAAAGATTAAGTACAAGAGACAAAAATCGCTCTATACCACATTTTGTTCGTAAGGCGAGGTCTGAACTCTTTAGATCAAAAACTGATAAAAAACCAATGCTTACAGCAGAGGCATTTTATCTTTCAGTAGAAAAGAGGCCTAATGCCAGGCAGCATTGGTTAGGTAAATTAGCAGCGCTTAGTGATGATGCGATTCGCGATGTGTTTCATCAAGTTGATGGCACGTGCATTACTGAGGCAGCAAGAGATTTCGCGGTAATGATGGTATTAGAGAACAAAAAAAGGTTGCTTGAAAATGACAATGCTTAGTTCCGTATATGTAGCATGGCAATCACCCTTAACACACGATTGGCATGTTGTAGGTAACCTTCAAGAACGTGAAGTTGGATATGTATTCAATTACACGAAAGGAGCCTTACGCTCGAAGAACTTTATGCCTTTTAGTGGCATGAGTGATTTGCACGGGACATATGTTTCTGAGGATCTTTTCCCTCTCTTTAAAAATCGAGTGTTGTCATCTAAAAGACCAGAATATCCTAGTTTTATCAAATGGTTAGATTTTACAGGTGAAAAAGCTTCCCCAATGGAAGTATTAGGACGCTCTGGCGGATTAAGAAGCACTGATCAATTACAGGTTTTTAAAAAAATCGAATTGGATGCATTGAATTGCTTTGAGCATTCTTTTTTCATCCATGCTGTGAACTACATGAGTGAATCGGCTAAGAAGAGAATTCAAGATCTGGCAATCGGCGAAAAATTGCATCTGTGCATTGACTCACAAAACACTTACGATGATTTTGCCGTAAGTGTCAGAGTAAACCAACCGCCGGAAATTATCGGTTACTGTCCACGCTACTTTGCTGAGGACATCAGATTGATGTTGAATGCGGACCCTAAATCTATTTCATTGACGGTTCAGGCTATCAGTGACGATGCTCCAAGTAACTACCGGCTACTTTGCAAGTTGACTGGTCAAACTAATGGCTCTGTGGCTAACCAGTTAAAGAATCGTGATGAATTTCAGCATATTTTTGAAGTTTAACGTTTAGTTATAAATATCAAGCCTCGGCACTCGCCGGGGCTTTTTCGTTTCTGAGGCTGCCAATTTGGCGGCCTTTTCTCGTTTTGGCGGCCAGTCAATCAGCTAACCATTCATCCTTTCGCAAAAGGACTGCGCCGCTAAATTATCTTCGACTACGCACCCAACCGGATGACCGGAGGGGGAGACTATGAAAATGGACCAAAGCTCAGGAAACATCGTCACGCAGTTTTTTGCGTGGTTCGCAGCGATAGCGGCCGCCTGCGGTTTCACCACTCAAGACATGGTTTACATGCTGTTTGGCCTCATCGGCGTGATCATTTCCTTTGCGTCGTATGTCAGTGGTCGACTGGACGCCCGCAAGGCACGAAAAGAAAATGAGAAGCGTACCAAAATTGTCAGTGACTATCTTGACGACGCGCGGGCTAAACCAGCTCACGAAAAGCCAGCAGCCGCAAAGGTGATCAGCGAAGCGCTTTTAAAAGCGGAAGGCTGATATGGCTAATTATAAAACGAAGCTTAGTGCCGCTGTGCTGGCGCTGGTATTGGGTGGCGCATCTGCCCCGGCTATTCTCGATCAACTGCTGGATGAGAAAGAAGGTGACAGCCTGACTGCCTATCAAGATGGTACCGGCCTTTGGACGATTTGCCGTGGCGCAATCCGTGTCGACGGTAAGCCGGTCTATAAAGGTATGAGGCTGACCGCGGCGAAGTGCGCGCAGGTGAATCGGCTGGAGTCAGGCAAGGCGATTGCCTGGGTGAAGAAAAACGTCAGCGTTCCGCTTACCCAGCCTCAGATTGCTGGGATCGCCTCGTTCTGCCCCTACAACATCGGCCCCTCGAAATGTTTCTCATCCACTTTCTACCGAAAGCTCAACGCTGGCGATAAGCGCGGCGCGTGCAGCGAGATAAAGCGCTGGGTGCGCGATGGTGGTAAAGACTGCAACGTTCGAGCAAATAATTGCTTCGGGCAAGTTCAACGCCGGGATCAGGAAAGTGAACTGACATGTTGGGGGCTGGATGAATAACAATTTATCGATCGTGCTGGCCTTCGTGGCTGGCGTGGCGCTTACCTGGTGGGTTGAAGGGCTTCGCTGGGAAGCTGACGTGTCAAAGTTGAATGAATCCCACACCGCCGCATTGAAGAAACAAAGCGATCAGGCAGTGATTTACCTGACCAACCAGAAGAAACGCACCGAGGCGGCACAAACCGCGCTGGCAGCGCTCGATGCCAAATATACGAAGGAATTAGCCGATGAACAGGTCAAAAATGACCGGCTGCGTGCTGATGTTGCTGACGGCACTCGCCGGGTGCGGATCGCCGCGGCAAATCTTGCCACCTGCGAGCTCGTCGGGAACAGCACTACCGGAACCGGCGGCGTGGGCGATGCAGCACAAGTCGAACTCTCTGGTGCTGGTGGACGGGCTGTTCTCGATCTCCGAGCCAGTGTCATCAAAGACGACCAAGTGATCCAATACCTTCAGGGGTATGCCGCTGAAGCCCATAAGCGTTGCAGAGTGAATTAGCAAAATAGCTCCATCAAAATAATAAAGTTACAAATTTTAAGATGCTGTAATTTTGCGTTAATCTAGCAACTCAAAAATCATAAAAAGGCGATATTGATATGGGCTGGAAGCGTAATCCTTGGATCCATCTTTACCAATGGATCAAATACATGAAGCAAGAGGGTATGGACGAAGGACAAATGCTGAAAGCGTTTGAAACTTGTCCTGCTACAAAGATGGATCCTAATAATCAAGAAGAAATCACATTTGCAAAGATTCTTATTAATGATGCTTTAGGAAAATTGCAATCTAATGAAATAGATAAGTATATCCTTCCGTCCGAAGTCGTGGGTTTTAAACCGTCCATTATCACTTCAGAAGGTTATGTTTTTGAGGCAATTACGCCGTCGGACGAAGAAAATTTTCTGTTTTTAGTTGATAAGGATGTTTTCAAAGATGCTAAAAATATTGATGAGGTAGCGAAACGTTTATCTGAAAAAAGTGCTCAAATCTGCGAGCTCGTACTATATAGATTTCATACTAGGAATCCGTATGGTTTATCTGGGACAACCAAGGTGGCAATGGCAAGAATCTCCAAGGATGATTAATAATTTTATCCACTGATAAATAAAAAATAGCCGCCTCCGGGCGGTTTTTTTATGGAGCAAACATGGCAAAACCGGATTGGGGGGCCATTCAGAAACAGTTCCTCGCCGACCATGCCATAACAAACATATCCCCCAAAGACTGGTGTGAGGCGCAGGGCATCAACTACGCCACGGCGCGCCGCTACGTCAAAAAACCATCAGCTACAGATGCGCAAAAAACTGCGCAACCTGCGCAGAAGAAAATGCGCAATGTGCGCAGCGAAGCCGTTGTGTCGAGCATAGAAGAACTTATTGACGACGACGGTTTCACACCGATGCAAGCCGCCTTTGTCCTTGAATACCTTAAAGATAAGAACGCGTCTCAGGCTGCCTTACGCGCTGGATATTCCGACTCATCGACCGGCCCGCAGCTGATCAGGAAAGATCATATTGCGCAGGCCATCAATCGCCAACTGCGCGCAATCGCTGAGCGTCAGCTGATAACCGCCGACCAAATCGTTGCTCGGATGTGGAACATGGCGACGGTCGACGTTAACGAGCTGGTCGAGTATCGCCGGTATTGCTGCCGTTACTGCTGGGGAAAGCTTCACGGCTACCAGTGGACGGAAGAGGAATATGGACGAGCTCGCGACCAGGCCCTCATCGATAAAAAGCCGGAGCCCGATGTTGCCGGTGGCTTTGGGTTTCGTGAGAAGCGTCCGCCGTATCCCGAATGCCCTCAATGTAACGGTGACGGGACTGGCGCTGTTCACATCCATGACTCACGTCGGCTTTCACCGGCTGCGCGCATGGCTTATGACGGCGTGAAGGTGACGAAAGACGGCGTTCAGGTGCTAATTGCCGATCGTGGCCGCATGTTGGAGAACGTTGCGAAGCATCTCGGCCTGTTTGATAGCCCCGCGGCGAAGCAACTGCAGGAGCTGAATATCGAGGCCAGGCGGATCGAGAACCAGCGTGCACGTCAGGATGAGAAGAACGAAGGAACTGAGCCAACACCGGTTCAAATCATCATTAATGCTGTAGACGCGAGGGTTAAAGATGGCGATCAGTCCGACGCTTAACATCCCTCAGGCGCGCTTTCTCGCAATGCCGCATAAGTTCAAAGCATACGTTGCAGGGTTCGGCAGCGGCAAAACGTGGGTAGGCTGCGGTGGCATTTGTAAAGGCTTTTGGGAATTCCCAAAAATCAACCAGGGATATTTCGCGCCGACTTACCCTCAGATCCGCGACATTTTTTATCCGACGGTAGAAGAGGTGGCTTTCGACTGGGGTCTGAACGTCAAGATCAATGAGAGCAACAAAGAGGTTCACTTCTACGAAGGCCGGATTTATCGCGGCACCACCATTTGCCGCTCAATGGAAAAGCCGGCCACGATAGTCGGTTTCAAGATTGGCAACGCTTTGGTGGATGAATTGGACGTCATGCCAGCGGCTAAAGCTCAGCAGGCGTGGCGTAAAATCATTGCTCGTATGCGTTATAACGTGCCCAATCTGCGAAACGGCATTGATGTGACGACGACGCCCGAGGGCTTCAAGTTCGTTTATCAGCAGTTCGTGAAGGCGGTTCGCGATAAGCCGGAACTGTCCACGTTGTACGGATTGACGCAGGCCAGTACATTCGACAATGCGAAGAACTTGCCGCCGGACTACATTTCTTCGCTGCTGGGTTCGTATCCGGAAGAGCTGATCAAAGCTTACCTACGCGGCCAGTTCACCAACCTGGCAAGCGGCACTATTTACCATCAGTTCAATCGACAGAAGAACAACTGCGCAGATGAAGAGCAGCCGGGTGAGCCGCTGTTTATAGGTATGGACTTCAACGTAGGCAAGATGGCCGCCATCGTTCATGTCAAACGTGATGGACTGCCGCGCGCTGTTCGTGAACTTACAAAGGTCTACGACACCCCCGCGATGATTAAGCGTATTCAGGAGGAATTCTGGCGCTACGAAGGCGGCCGGTATGTTGCAAGCCGCCAGATTTATATTTATCCCGACGCCTCCGGGGACAGCCGCAAATCAAACAATGCCAGCGCGACCGATATAGCGCAGCTGAAGCAGGCCGGATTCAGCGTGTTGGTTAACCCATCCAACCCGCCGGTTAAAGACCGCATCAACTCGATGAACGCCATGTTCTGTAATGCATTGGGTGAACGCCGCTACCTGGTGAATGTTCAGCGCTGCCCTGTCTATACAGAGAGCCTGGAGCAACAGGTATGGGATAAGAACGGCGAGCCGGACAAGAAGGCGGATAACGACCACCCAAACGATGCCGGCGGTTATTTCATCGTGAAAGATTTCCCCATAATCAAGCCGCAGGGCAGAGCCACCCCACTACGGATGTAAACCATGCCAGATATCTCAACACCCAATCTCGACTATGGGAACATGGTCGAGGCGTGGGACATCAATGATGCCCTTATGGGCGGAACGCTTTACATGCGCCAGCTAGGTGAAAGCTATTTGCCGCGCTGGCCGAACGAAGAGATCGACGCCTATAAGAAACGGCTGGGCGCGGCAACTCTGCTGCCTGCGTACGAAGAGACAATAAGCCAGAACAATGGCCGTGTATTTGCAGAGCCGGTGAAGCTTAGTGACGAAACGCCGGACCAAATCGTTGAAATCTGCAAAAACGTAGATATGGCCGGTAATCGGCTGGAGGTTTGGGCGCAGGAATTCTTCCGGATGGCTTCCCAATACGGTCTGTCGCATGCGCTGGTGGATTATCCGCGCGTTGATGCTGAAACCGTCAAGACAAAAGCGCAGGAGAAGCAATCCGGCGCGCGGCCGTATGTGACACTAATTAATCCGCGTCAGGTGATCGGGTGGGACTCGAAAGTTCAGAATGGCTCAGTGGTTTTAACAGAACTCCGGATAAAAGAGATTATCGTCGAAAAAGGCGATGACTTCAGTCAGAAGAAGGTCGAGCAGATCCGCTACATGACGCCCGGCAAAGTGCAAATCTATCGCAAGTCCACTGGAAATGATGGCGCTTCAGTTTGGTCTGTACATGAGGAGTGGAACACCTCAAGACGCGATATCACTCTCGTTACCCTCTACACCAAGCGCACCGGTTTCATGTGCGGTAGCCCGCCGTTACTGAACCTTGCCATGTTGAATATCAAGCATTGGCAGAGCCAGAGCGAGCAGGACAACATTCTGCATGTCGCGCGGGTGCCTATCCTGAGCGTTTACGGTCTCGCCGAAGGACAGGAGCTGACTATCGGAGCATCTACGGCGACCCGATTCGATGACCGCTCTCGTCAGGGTATCGAATATACCGAGCATACCGGCAATGCGATTGGAGCCGGAAAAACCTCAATCGAGGATTTAGAGCAGCAGATGCGGCAGGCTGGCGCGAAGTTGCTGCGAGCTGAAAACACCTCCACTAAATCCGTCGATCAGACCAACGAAGAACGCATGCAGGAGCATTCGCCGCTTTATACCATGGCGAACTCGCTCGAGGATGCGCTGGATAATGTGCTGCAAATCATGGCCGACTGGCTTGGATTGCCAGAAGGCGGAAACGTCGATGTACGGACAGAGCTTGAAGCGGCGGAGCAGACGATCAACGCACCTGCGGCGATGGCTATTCAGTCATTGCGTCAGGGGGGCGATATCCGACCGATTGACGCAGTACGTGCTCTGCAGAGCCTGCGCATAATTGATCCGGATGCTAAGCCCGAGTTGGTGATCGATGAGCTGAACAATCTGGCGCCGAACATGGCAGGCGGTTCGAATGGCAACGATCAATGAGCAGTTACGTGATGAGGCGATCAGCCATGCGCTGTTTGTAAGCCGTTATTCCACCGGCGTCTCGAAACGTATGGTGAAAATCCTTAACGAGAGTGATGCTGAGTTAACCGCACGGTTATTGGTTGCTATGGATGGGCTGGCGCCGAATAGTTTCACCGTGCGCCAGCTGGAGGGATTGCTGGGCAGCGTTCGGCAAATAAACCAGACAGCCATTCAGGCAACTTTCTCCACTCTCGCGGATGAGCTGCAGAGCTTCGCAGATCATGAGGCTGGTTATCAGCTCAGCTTGTTTGATGCAATCATGCCCGCGCCTGTTAAACATCGTTTCCCGTTGGCGGCTATCACTGCAGATCAGGTGTATGCCGCAACAATGGCCCAGCCATTTCAAGGCCGTTTGCTTAGCGAGTGGGCGACCAATCTGGAGAACGATCGGCTGGCTCGGATCACCAACGCTGTGCGGGTAGGTTATCTCACCGGTAAGCCTACCGAACAGATAGCGCGGAATGTTCGCGGCACGGCGACAAATAACTTTCAGGATGGCGCTATCCAGGTGAGCCGGGCTAATGCAACCAGCATCACTAAGACGGCGATCAGCCACCTCGCGGCTACAGCACGAAACCAGTTCGCAGAGCACAACAGCGACATCGTGGACTGTAAAGACTGGTTATCGACACTGGATAACAAAACCACGCCGGCCTGCATCATTCGCGACCGCCTAAGGTACACGCTGGATAACAAACCTATCGGTCACAAGGTCCCTTACCTGCAGGGACCCGGTCGCATCCACTTTTGCTGTCGCTCGACCGAAACGCTGGTAACGAAATCATGGCGTGAACTCGGCATCGATGTAGATGAAATGGATGCGGGAACCCGCGCCAGCATGGACGGGCAGGTTGCGGCGCAGACCACGTACAGCGAATGGCTCAGTCAGCAATCTCTATACCGGCAGGTTCAGGTGCTGGGTGATACTCGCGCCAGACTTCTACAGAACGGTGGTATGAAGGTGCCGGATTTCTTCTCTGATAAGGGGGAGTGGATCACGCTAAATAAGCTGAAAGAAATCGATGCCGCCGCGTTTGAGAAAGCCGGTTTTTAGGCATTTGAAATATTTATATGAGGCTGCCTTAGGGCGGCCTTTTTTATGTCTGCCGTTTAGCGGATGCGATGCGGCGTCGGGTCGGATGACCTTTTGATTATGGCCGGAAGGCCTGGAGAAAAACCATGAAATTGAAATTAGATGCTGACGGAAAGGTTGTCGTTGAAAACGGAATGCCGGTATTCATCCACGATGATGGCAAAGAAATCCCGTTCGATGCACCAGCCGCACTGAGCAAAATTACTGCCCTAAACGGCGAGGCTAAATCTCACCGTGAAGGCAAAGAAGCGGCGGAAGCCCAGCTTGCGAAGTTCTCAGGCATCGAAGACCCGACGAAGGCGCTCGAAGCCATCCAACTGATGACCAAAATCGACCAGAAGAAGCTGATTGATGCGGGTGCAGTAGATCAGGTGAAGGCTGAGATCACTAAGTCATTCCAGACGCAGCTCGATGAAGCAAACGGCAAGAGCAGCAAGCTGGAGCAGCAGCTCTATCAGGAAATGATCGGCGGTCGTTTCAACGGTTCGTCTTTCATCAAAGATAAAGTCGCTATCCCCGCTGATTTTGTTCAGGCCCGCTTTGGTCAGGCTTTCAAGATCGAGGACGGCAAGGTGGTTGCCTATGACCCATCCGGCAACAAAGTGTACTCACGCACCAAGCCCGGCGATCTGGCCGACTTTGACGAAGCGCTGGAGTTCCTGGTCGAGCAGTACCCGCAAAAAGATCACATCCTTAAATCATCCGGCGCCAGCGGTGGTGGCTCTCAGCAGTCACAGCACCAGGCTGGTCAAAAAACCATGAAACGCGATGCGTTTGACTCGCTGGATCATACCGGCAAGCAAGCTGCGCTCAAAGACGGCGTGAGCATCGTAGATTAATTTCGGAGTAACACATGTCTAATACCTTAACTGGCCTGATCCCTACTATTTACACCGCGCTGGACGTGGTATCCCGCGAACAGGTCGGTTTTATTCCGGCCGTTGCACGCAACACCAAAGCCGATGCTGCTGCTAAAGGCCAGTCTGTAACGGCACCCGTCGCGCCAGTGGCCACAACCACTGATATTATTCCTGGCCCAACTGCGCCAAACGACGGCGATCAGGATATTGGCTCTGTCGACGTTAAAATCACAAAATCCAAAATGGCGCCGGTTAAATGGAACGGTGAGGAGCAGCTGGCGATTGGTCCTTCCGGGACCTATAACACCATTCTCGCTGATCAGTTCAAACAGGCCTTCCGGGCTTTGGCAAATGAGGTTGATGGCGATCTGGGCGCGCTTTATTACGGCTCTTCCCGCGCTGTCGGCACCGCAGGTACCGCACCGTTTGGGGTGAAGGAAGATTTCTCTGATTTCGCCAACGCACGGCAGGTTTTGTCAGACAACGGTTCCCCGACGACCGATCTGCAAATGGTGTTAGGTTCATCTGCGATTTCGAATCTTCGCGGCAAACAGTCTGTATTGTTCAAAGCCAATGAAGCGGGAACCGATCAGCTACTGCGTGAAGGTATTCTGGGGCGTGTTGAAGGCTTCAATATCCACGAGTCTGCAGGCGTCAAACGAGTAGCAGCTGGCGCGGGCAGCGGTTACCTCGTGAACGGAGCCAAATCAGAAGGCGACATCATCATTGCGGTCGATAGCGGTACCGGGGCTATTACTGCGGGTAAGCTCGTCACTTTTGAAGGCGATGAGCATCAATATGTTATTGCGGCTGCTACTGCGACTACCATCACACTGGCAGCTCCGGGGCTACGTCAGGACCTTGCGGATAATGCGGCGATCACCATCGGCGGCGCCTTTACCGCCAACATGGCATTCGACCGTAACGCATTCCTGCTGGCGTCGCGCACACCTGCCATGCCGGACGGTGGCGACACAGCGGATGACGTCATGAATGTGACTGATCCAGTCTCAGGCATTACTTTCCAAATCGCTCTCTACCGTCAGTATCGCCAGGTGCGTTACGAGGTCGGTTTGGCGTGGGGTGTTGCATCAATTAAACCTGCGCACTCAGTAATTGTTCTGGGTTAACCGTCATTTGAAGGGGCTTCGGCCCCTTATTTATTGGAGGCCGCTATGGCTGGATTAACCAAAGAGCAGCGTGCTGCAAAAAACGCGGCTGAAGCTGATGTAACGAGCGTTGCGATGTTCCGCGATGAGCCAGAGCATACAAACGGTCCTGTATTGGCAGATGTTCACGCCGATGAAGTTACCCGTTGGCTGGATCAAGGCTGGCGCGTTGCGCAATCCGAGTAAGGAGCCGAGAGATGCTGATAACAGATCCGGATTCGCCTGACTTTGAAAGTTACGCCAGCGTCGCGGACATGCGTAAAATGGCCTTAATGCGAGGTTCCGCCGTGCCGGATGACGTCGCCGAATGCGAGCAGTTACTCGTTCAGGCTATGGATTACCTCGAAGCGTTGAAGTGGAAGGGTACCCGTTCAGTTCCTTCTCAACCACTGGCCTGGCCTCGCAGCTGTGTTGTCGTAGATGGCTATGCAATGCCGATGAAGTCTATTCCGAAACAACTCATCCAGGCCCAATGCCGGTTAGCCGTAGAAGCACAGGAAACTGATCTGCAGCCTTCATTTTCCGGAGGCGGACAGGTGACACAAGAAACTGTAACCGGCGCGGTCAGCGTCTCTTATGCAGAGGGTTCATCAACCGATGCGCCTTCATTCACCTGGCTGAACGGCTTGCTGCGTGGAATGGTGACGAGCAGCTCACAGGTTCAGGTGGTTCGAGGATGATATGGCAATCAACTATCTGCGAATGCGCACGACCGCAACGCGGTTGCTGACTGAGAACGGCCAGCAATATCTGCTTACGCGTGGCGGATCCGTGAAAATGGTGGCAGGCAAGGAAGTCACCACACCTGTTGAAACGGCGACCCCGGTCGGGGTCATAACTGCTTATGCGCCGGGTGAAATCGATGGGACGCGGATCCAGAATGGTGACGTCAAACTGACGGCGACGTATGCCATCGAAATTAGGACTGATGACCGGATCGAGGTGGACGGCAAAAAGTACCGCGTAGTGTTGCCGGGGCCAGTAAAACCGGCGGCGACGCTTATTTGCTATAAAGCACAGCTGAGGGTGTAACGATGGCTGATAACGATTCGTTCATAGCCTCGATCAACGCCTTCGTTGCGTCGGCCAAATCCAATCAGGAAGAAGTGATCCGCGCTACCGGCATCAAAATCCTCGCCCGTCTTGTTGATATGTCCCCGGTGGGAAACCCCGAAGTGTGGGCGGTTAACCAGACTGCAGTGGCATACAACAAAGAGGTTTTCGACCATAACGAAGCCCTGAAGTCCGACTCTTCCAACCTGACTAAAACCGGACGCCTGAAGCGCAAGGCACGGGTCAGTGACGGCATGGATGTGAAAGCCTCGCCCGGTTATACCGGCGGCCGTTTTCGTGGTAACTGGCAGGTTTCACTGGATGCGCCTGCAACAGGAGAAACGGGCGTTATCGATAAAAATGGTGGGGCGACAAAAGCAGCCGGCGGGCTGGTCATGGCGTCGTTTAAGGTGGGTACCAAATCCATCTACTTCTGCAACAACGTACCGTATGCGTATCTGTTGGAGTTCGGACATTCGAAGCAGGCACCAGGCGGCATGGTGCGGATCACTGCTGAAGAGTTTCAGCGTTTCTTTGCTGAATCAGTGCTGGAGGTGGGGCCGTGAGCCAACAAGCCATAACGCAGCTTCTTGAAGCACGACTGAGCGAGTGGGCAGAAGCGAAGGGGCTGAAGGTGGCTTTTGACAATATCGCGTTCAGTCCTCCCGATGGCATCTATCTTGAATCCCACGTTATGCCAGCGACGACGACTGCTATCGACCTCAGCCGACAGGCCAAAGTATTTCGCGGCGTCTTCCAGATTAACGTTATCTCGCCCGCCGGTACCGGAAAATCGGCTGGCGGTCTCATCGCCGAACAACTGATCCAGCTGTTCCCTGAGAATCAGGAGATGAGTGACGGCGGACTGACTTGTTATATAAACAGCGCCCCCAGTGCTTTCGCGGGCATCTCTTCCGATATCTCTTACACCATCCCCGTCAGCATGTCTTACCGCGCTGACATCTCGTAAGCGCCGCCTGCTGGCGGTTTAAAATCCCTCTTAATGGAGAATCCCCATGGGCTTTGCATTGCCTAACGGCGCGACTGTATTCGTCGGGTCAAAACTCGCTGCCGCTGTGGCAGCTACCGCAGTATCAAACGCAAAGGGCGCTGTGTTCACCGTCGCCACAGGTCACGGTCTGGCTGTAGGCGATCCTGTTCTTATCTCCTCAGGCTGGGGCCTTATCGATAATCTGGTCGCCCGCGTCTCAAGCCAGACAGCGACGTCGATCACTATCGATGTGCTCAATACCTCAGACACCAATTTCTTTGCGGCAGGCGCCGGTGGCGGCTCTTTACGCAAAGTTACCGAGTGGACTGAGATCCCGCAAATCACAGAAGTCTCTTCCAGCGGTGGCGATCAGCAGTACGTGCAGATTCAGTTCCTGTCCGATGATCGCCAGCGCAACCTGGCAACCTATAAAGCGGCCAAAACTCAGACCTTCACCCTGGCGCATGATTCAACCCTGCCAATCTATGGCGTGCTGACGGCCGGTGACCGCAGTGGAGACACGTTGCCGCTTCGCATGTACGTGCCAAAGGCCAAAGAAATGCGCTACTGGTCAGGCATCCCATCCTTCGACCCGCAGCCAACTACAGCCGTGAACGCCGTCGAAACCGTTCAGGCAGCCTTTGCCGTACAGTCTCGCGACATGACGTTCTACAAAGACACCGCGTCGGAGCCTTCCAGCTGATCGACCTACTAATTTGAGCCCGGCAACGGGCTTTTTCTTCACTCATTTACCGAGTCCACCATGGCAGCCAAATTCAAATTAAAACCGAATCCAACGTTTAAAGCCGATGTGACTATTCCCGTACCGGGCGACGAGCCAGGGATTGTAACCTTCACGTTTAAGCATCGCCCGATCAAAGAGCTGGCGGATCTGGAGAAGGTAGAGGGTAAACACATCTCTCAGTTCCTGCTGGAAATCACCGAAGGCTGGGCATTACCTGACGAGTTCAATCAGGAAAACGTTGAAATCCTGCTGGATAACTATCCGCGCGCCGGTGAGGCGATCATGAAAGCGTATTACGCCGAACTGCTGGGTAATCGCGAAAAAAACTAATAGCGGTTGCCTCGGCGTTCTATAAGCCAGATCCCACTGCTGAAGAGCTGGCCGGTATGGGGCTGACTGCGGATGACTTCGAAGAGGTCATTATCGATGTCTGGCCTGACGTTTGGCCTGCCTTCGACGTCTTTCAGGCGGCCAGCACGCAGTGGCGCGTGGGGATGAGCGGGGCGACCGGTCTGGATTACAACTGCCTGCCCTGGCTGATGCGTACTCACGGGATAGACGACGAAGCAACCGCGCTGCATGACATCCGGATAATGGAAAGAACGGCGCTGACACTCATGCACAAGGGGGCGTAATGGCCGGTGATATTGCAACGATTTCGCTCAAGGTCAACACCTCCGACGTCGAGCGCGGCAGCAACGAGTTGGATAAATTTGCTGACGCGGCGGCTGATGCGGCAAAGGGGGCTGATAACTTCGGCACCAGCGGCAAAGTCGCGGCAAAAGTGTCGGCAGAGGTCGCGCGCGAGGTGGAAGACACGCACCGGCGCGTGCGCGAATTCACTGAAGGGCTAAAGCAGAACGAAGCCAGCACGAAGGGCGCGGCTCAGGCGACCGCCCAGCAGCAGCAGGAGCTGCGCACCCTGCTGACCCAGATCAATCCGGTAACGGCAGCATTCGAAAAGCTCGACAACATGGAGCAGCAGCTGTCGCGCTTCAATGCCAAAGGGTTGATTGATAGTGACACCTTCCGGGAAGCGGCGCGCACCATCCAGCAGACGCGGGATGAGCTCGGACGGGCAGCAGAAGCACGAACTGCAGAGGGACGAGCTGCTGCTGCGGCTGCACAACAAGATAAGGCTGCGGCTACAGCAAAAGAAAATTATCTGCAACGCTTGCGTGAGCAGATTGAACTGCAGGGTAAAACGGCTTCTGAAATTCAGGAGTACCGTGCTGCTCAGTTAGGCGTGACACAGCAGGCAGCCCCTCTCATCGCCAAACTTCGGGAGCAGGAAGGGGCATGGAAAACCGGGGCTATTTCCGCAGGTCAGTACCGGCAGGCAATGCGCCAGCTGCCGGCTCAGTTTACTGACATAGCAACATCGATCGCAGGCGGCATGCCGCTGTGGCTTGTGCTGACGCAGCAGGGCGGCCAGATATCGGACTCGTTCGGTGGGCTGGGGAACATCTTTGAAATCATCAAGGAGAAACTTTTCGGTCTAAATGATGCGAATGATGAGGCCAGTGATTCACTCTCTGACAGCGCTAACGGTTTATCTGAAAACGCCGAAAACGCTGAGAAACTGGCGTCGTTCCTGTCACCGGTAAAATTAGGCGTGCTGGCGCTGGCGGTCGCCGCGACAACGATGGCTATTGCCTGGTACCAGGGCGCGAAAGAACTCGACGAGTTTAACAAATCATTAATCCTGACCGGTAATTTCGCCGGGACTACGGCCAACAATCTCTCAATGATGGCTAAGTCGATTGCGGCATCAACCGGAACCACGATTTCCGTTTCTGCCGACACGCTTGCGAAGCTCAACACCACGGGTAATTACACGGCCAATCAGCTTCGGACAGTGACGGCTGCTGTTGTGAGCATGAGTGACGCAACGGGGGAAGCCACGGCGACTCTGATCGCAGATTTCAACTCACTGAGCAAATCGCCGCTCGCATCGATTACACAGCTGAACGACCAGTACCATTTCCTGACTGCGTCAACGTACAGCCAGATCGCCGCTCTTGAGCAGCAGGGGCGAACTCAGGAAGCTGCCAATCTTGCTATCGATACTTACGCGCAGGTTGTCAGCAAGCGGTCTGAGGAGATAGCGGACAATTTAGGCATCCTTCAAAGCGCATGGAAAGCGCTCGGTGACGCAGCCAGCGGCGCATGGGATTCGATGCTGAACATAGGGCGTCAGAAATCACTCGATGACCAGTTAAAAGAGGCATTAGCAAGGGCGAAGGCGGCCAGCGGTGGGGCGAGCACACTGGCGCTCGGTGGCGTCGATACTGACACCGGAACATCCGATGCAGCCCGGATACGCGGGCAAATGCTTTTAGCTGACCTGACTGCAGCGCAGAACAAGGCCGAAAATGATTCGCGTGAGAAGAATTTATCTCTAGCGAAACAGATCAGCGATATAGACCAAAAGACGCTGAGCAATGCAGAGAAACGCACTAAGCAGATAAACCTCATCAATGAGGCGCTGACGCGTGGCGTCATCAAGCAGGAGCAGGCAGACCGGCTCATTACCAATGTTAACAACAGTTTCAAAGATCCGAAGACTCCCAAAGGCTCAACCAAAGCCTATCAGGATGACGCGGGTACCCGCGAATTGTTGGCAAGCCAGCAGCGCCTCGCAGCCCTAAAGGATCAGGTGTCGGCCAGCGCCACGCTCACCAGCCAGGAGCAGCAGCTGTCGAAGTTCACGCAGCAGATTGCCGACCTGAAGAGCAAAACTATTCTGACCGCCGATCAGAAGTCCCTGCTGGCGCGCGCAGGGGAAATAACGGCCAGCCTGCAGCTTGAGGCGCAGCTGTCTCGCGAGAACGTACAGCGCGAGAAGGCGGTGAAGGCGCTGAAGCAGATGCAGGACTACACCACGTCTATCGTCAGCAAGAACGCCCAGACTCAGGAAAAATTCGGGCTCACCACGAAGCAGGCCGGGCGCGTCGATCAGCAAACGCAGCTCGACAACACTTTTCGCAAGCAGACCGACGGCATATCTGACCCGGCGGCGCTGTCAAAGGTCACGGATGAATACAACCGGGCTAAAGAGGCATTACGTTCCGGATGGGATCAGGAAGATGCCAATCAGGGAGACTGGCTGGCTGGTATGAATCAGGGGATCGCACAGTTCGGCGAGAATGCCAGTGACGTATTCACCGCAACAGGTCAGCTGGCGCAAACCACGCTCAGCGATATGGCCTCAATGATGACAACGCTGGCGACAACCGGCAAAGCGAACGTGAAGGATTTTGCCAAGTCATTCCTGACCAGCATCGTCGATATCATCAATAAGTTGTTGTTGGCACAGGCCGTTCAGGCGGCAATGGGATGGATCAGCAGTTCATTCTCAGCCGGTTCAGGTACCGCTACGGCAACCTCTAACAGTTCGTTTTCATCGGGCGCTTACAGCGGGTTATCGTTCGATTCCGGCGGTTACACCGGTGAGGGCGATAAATTAGCGCCAGCCGGTATCGTCCATCGCGGCGAATTCGTCATGACCAAGGAGGCGACCAGCAGGATCGGCGTCGATAACCTGTATTCCATGATGAGGGGTTATGCAGACGGCGGTCTGGTTGGCGGAAATGCCGGTATGTTTGGCCTGTCCGGTGGTCAATCCAACGCTACGGTTGTGCAGACGTCCGTTGTGGTTCAGACCGGCAACAATCAGCAGCAGACGTCGGGCAACAGTGACTCCATTGGTAAAGCTTACCAGCAGGTGATCGACCAGTCTGTTCGCGATGGGATTGCGAAGGCTTTGCGTCCCGGTGGTCTCATCTACAACGCAAACAACTCACGTTAACCGCCTACGGGCGGTTTTTTATTGAGGAAATTATGGCACTCGAAACGTTCAGCTGGCGCGTGCAGGGAACACCTGAGGGGGCTTATGACTGGCGCGTGCGCAGCGCTCAGTTTGGCGACGGGTATAAACAGGTTGCCGGAGATGGCATCAACCCCGAAACCCAGACGTGGCCGCTCACTTTTCAGGGGAGAGAAAAGGACATGAAACCTATCCTCGCCTTCGTTCGTGCGCATGTCATTAAGGCATGTGTCTGGACTCCTCCCTATGGCGTGTCCGGTCTATATCGCGTAACGAAAGACTCGATTAAGGCGATGCCGACGGGCGGCGCAACGATGAGCGTTTCTTTCACATTTGAGCAGGCTTATTCGGTCTGAAAGCAGGTAACCACATGGTCATGAATTCTGATGTCCAGAAGCTGGAGCCGGGCGATAAGTTACGCCTGTTCGAAGTGGATGGATCTGCATTTGGCGCAGATATTCTGCGCTTTCACAATGAAACGCTGCCCCACACGCCGGAAGAAATTGCGGCAGCAGGCGGTGATGAGTCTAAGCTATTGCCGAAATCAGTCTGGTGGCAGGGACTTGAGTATTCGGCGTGGCCGACACAGATTGAAGGCCTTGAAGACTCGACCGATGGGTCAACGGCGCAGCCCAAACTCACCGTCGCTAATTTGAATAGCAGCATCACAGCGCTCTGTCTGGCATACGACGATATGCTGCAGGCGAAAGTCATCGTGCATGACACGCTGAAACATTATCTCGATGCGAGAAATTTCACGGGCGGCAATCCAACGGCTGATCCAACACAAGAAAAACTCAGTGTTTTTTACATCGACAGTAAGAGTCAGGAGAACAATCAGCTCGTCGAATTCACCTTAAGCAGTCCGATGGACCTGCAGGGGGAAATGCTGCCCAAGCGCCAGATCCACGCCATCTGTGTGTGGGCGATAAATGGCTGGTACCGGACGGGTAACGGCTGTTCATATTCTGGTACCGCCTATTTCGACAAATTCAACAACCCGGTTGATGACCCATCAAAGGATGTTTGCCCCGGGTCACTGTCAGGCTGTAAATGCCGGTTCGGTGCGAACAACGAGCTCGATTTTGGCGGCTTCCCCGGCACCAGCTTACTGAAGAGTTAACCCTATGGACGATAAACTGATTCAGGCCATCATGGCTCATGCAAAGGCCGAATATCCGCGGGAGTGCTGCGGCGTGCTGGCGCAGAAATCGCGAGTCATTAAATACTTCCCATGCCGAAATCTGGCTTCTGAACCGACCGAGCATTTCCATCTCGATCCGGAGGGCTATGCAGACGCGGAGGACTGGGGAACGGTGATAGCCGTAGTCCACAGCCACCCAGACGCAACGACGCAGCCGAGCGAGCTGGACAAGGCCCAATGTGATGCCACTGAATTGCCCTGGCACATCGTCAGCTGGCCGGAGGGGGATTTACGAACCATCCTGCCGCGCGGGGAACTGCCGTTACTCGAGCGACCATTCGTGCTGGGACATACGGATTGCTGGGGTTTGGTGATGAGCTATTTCCGGCAGACGCACGGCATTGAGCTGAACGACTACCGCGTCGATTACCCGTGGTGGGAAAAACAGTATCCGGATAATTTCTATCAGGATTGCTGGTACGAATGCGGTTTTCGAGAGTTCTCCGGCGCGCCAGCTGCAGGGGATTTGGTCATCATGCAAGTCCAGTCGGAGAAATGGAATCACGCGGGGATCTTGCTGGAAGGCAATATGTTGCTGCATCACATGTACGCGCGGTTGAGTCAGCGTGTGCCTTATGGTGGATATTGGCAGGAAAGGACGATGAAAGTCGC